>ENA-OQLB01000672-OQLB01000672.1-human-gut-metagenome-genome-assembly--contig:-NODE-672-length-18061-cov-4.172856_pt1 | contig 18061 bp, 21 predicted proteins | sample MGYA00242656_ERZ504813 | MGnify/ENA primary metagenome ERZ504813 (study PRJEB26092, sample SAMD00036388) | human gut metagenome | host: Homo sapiens | study: EMG produced TPA metagenomics assembly of... | reverse complement strand
AATGTTGCAATTTGTTTAGCAGAGAACTCCATGTCTTATTGTTTGTTAGATGGTTTCAAAATCACAAATTAACGGAACTTTTTTTATATATTCCTTGTCCTGTTGATGAATTATTTTATACTTATTCTATTGCAAACGTTGATTAGCATAAGTAGTATTTTTTACTTTTTTAGAGAGCAGGGATATATTAAGCATATCCGATGCTTCGGCTATATTTTTAGTGGATCCGTCGTTGTATAGGATGTCGATGCTGTCGTCTGCAGGATCGTACATATTCTTCTCAATGCTCGGGGTGGCAACGAAATAACTTGCTTCGGGAAGAAGGATGTCCAGTTGCCCGCTGATTTGCCGGATGATTTCTCTTTTCCGTTCCTCGCTGAAAGGATCGGTGGAGATTTCCACTTTGAATATATTACGGTTAATCATGCCCATACTTAGAGTGGAAAGTACTTTGTCCGGGTGGGTGCTCCATACTTTCAGGGCTGTCCAGATGTCGTTATCATCCAGTTGGATGTAGCTCTCCAGACAATCCGGATTATTGTAGAATATTTCCCGGTTGACATCATTATACAAGAAGAATTTCAATGCAGGCGAAGCAAACAAATCCATACCTTTTCCGGCCAGTTCCTTGGCACGTAGCAATGTACTGATGAGCATCTTCTCGTAGGCAACCGATGTTTTGTGCAGATATACCTGCCAGTACATCAGGCGGCGTGCGGTGAGAAAGTTCTCAATGGAATAAATTCCTTTGGATTCGACAACCAGGTGGTCGTCTTTTACATCGAGCATTTTGATGATACGTGCTGAACCTATATTCCCTTCGGTAACTCCTGTGTAAAAACTGTCGCGGCGCAGATAATCCAGCGGTCCATGTCCAGTTGCCCGCTTACTAACTGATGCAGGAAACGTTTGGGATACTCGTCTTTGAATATCTGGATGGCAAGCGTGAGCTGTCCGTTCATCTCCTTGTTGATGCGCTCCATTAGCATCAAAGAGATGTCTTCGTGCGAAACACCCTTTACGATAGTGTCCTCAAGTACATGAGAGAACGGGCCATGACCGATGTCATGCATCAGAATAGCCGCTTGTACGGCTTCCGCTTCACTGTCAAAGATGAAATTGCCTTTGGCTGTGAGTTGCTGGATAGCTTCGCTCATGAGATAGAATGAGCCCAAGGAGTGTTGGAACCGGGTGTGCTGTGCGCCGGGGTATACGACAGACGACAATCCCAGCTGCTTGATACGGGTCAGACGTTGCAAAAGGGGATGCCGTACAATGTCGTACAGCAACCCCTTCGGTATGTTAATGAACCGAACACCGGGTCGTTGATGATTTTTCTTGCTTGCACCTTTTATCGTTGTTAGTTATTAATGGTTGGTGGTTTGTTGGCGTTTTTCTAGATATGAACAGCCTGCCGGTAAATCATCGGTCACTAATCATTAATCACTTTCTTCAGTTGTTCAGCCATTTGTGCCTGTACTTCCTGAGCGGCTTTACGTGAAGCGGCTGCAAAGTTTTCTGTCTTATCTACATAGATGATGCCGCGGCTGGAGTTCACAATCAGTCCACAGGTCTTGTTCATACCATATTTGCAGACTTCTTCCAATGAACCGCCTTGTGCACCCACGCCGGGTACTAAAAGGAAGTGGTTGGGAACAATCTTGCGGATATCTTCGAAAGCACGTCCCTGAGTGGCGCCCACTACGTACATCATTTGTTCATCGCTTGCCCATTCCTGTGACTTGCGCAATACTTTTTCAAAGAGGCGTTCGCCGTTCCGGTCCTCTGTCAGCTGGAAGTCGTGCGATCCTTTGTTGCTGGTCAGGGCAAGTAGGATAACCCATTTGCCTTCGTAAGTGAGGAACGGAGTAACACTGTCTTCACCCATGTAGGGCGCTACGGTCACCGAGTCGATATCCAACTCTTCAAAGAAAGTGCGTGCATACATGGCGGAAGTGTTGCCTATATCACCACGTTTGGCATCGGCTATGATGAACTGGTCGGGGTAGTTTTGTTTGATATAGTTTACAGTCTTTTCGAAAGCGATCCAGCCTTTTACACCCATACTTTCATAAAAAGCAAGGTTTGGTTTGTAGGCGATACACAGGTCGGCTGTTGCGTCGATAATTGCTTTATTAAAAGCAAAGATGGGATCTTCTTCTTTCAATAGATGCTCCGGAATCTTTTTGATATCCGTATCCAAACCAACGCAGAGAAATGATTTCTTGCGTTTGATATTTTCAAAGAGCTGTTGTTTATTCATATAGCAATTCTGTTAGTTTGATAGTTCTACTTTTTAAATAAATATCCTTTTATGCTCATTCTTGCATCCTCGTTGCTTTCTTTTTCATAATAAAAGTCGAAGCTGGTCAGTATGAACAGGTTTTTGGGGGAGTTACACTGGAAAGGAGTAGGCAGTATATGTCCATGTTTGCTGTTCTGTTCCAACTGTTCCAATGTCTTGAGTTCGATGTATACGCTGTCGTTCAGTTTGCCTGTCCGGGTATCGAGCGGGACGGGTAATATGCCGTTCTTGAGGTATTGTCGGAAAATGGTGAGCCGGTGGGACGACGCGCCATTATCGGGTACAGCGATAAATCGGGTGTAACCTTCGGGAATATCAACAATTGTTTGACTGTCGGTTTCGCCACTGTAAGTAACCCGTTTATTGTCAGTCTCGACAGCCACTGTATCTGCTTCCAGATCCATTGCCACAGCATACAGATTGTAAGTTACATTCTTGTCTATCAGATGAGTGACACTTTCCGTACCGAACCAGTTGCTCAAATACTTGAATTTACTGTTTATCTGTATGGCTTTCTTTTCCGGCAGCGAATATATCCATTCCTTGTATTGTTGCAATGATAAGGGAGCTTCTGTTTGGCAACTGTGTTGCATCTCGTCCCTTATTTCGTTGAGAATAGTGTTTTTTGTGATGCTGGCATAGTTGACAGGCAATGCAGACGTCAGCAAAAAGATAATGGCAAATGAAATGGGTATCCAATTGATGCGTCGGGCCTTTATGATGAACAACCCGATGCAGACAATATAAAACCAACCGTTGAGTGTCGCAGATAGAGCCGGTTGAGGGTGATGCCGTAATCATTGAAGCGGCGTATAATGCCTATTGTCATCAACAGCAACAATGGCAATATCAATATGGGCATCCAGCGGGCAATCCAGTTGTCGAACCGTTTGCCTTCTTTGAAGCGGGTGGGGTATAACCCGAATTGGATGGCGATACATACTGTCATTAGCGCTACAATAAGCCATGATACCCAGCCTATGGGCAATTCCCAGCTGACAAGTATACGGGTGGCATAAATATAAAGGACTGTCAGATAGCCGGCCGTAAGAGGCAGGAACAGATAGTGCAGAATACCGTTCAGAAACTCCGAAGAATGTGGCTCCCGGTTATGCTTGTCATCTCCTTGCGGCAGTAATCCGAGGAACAGCATTAATCCGAGCAACACGTTGCACAGATAGTAGATGTAGGCATAGCATTTTCCGCTGATGTGTATCTCGAATAATTGGTGGAGCGAAAACATCAGCAGGCTGATGCCTGCACATAGGATGAGGCCTATAACCTGCGTGACAATATATGAAGAAATGGCGTTCAGTGCAAAATTCCAGCTTGCAACGTCATTCTTTTCACGTAAGAATGAAAGGAAAAAAGTAGAAAGTCCTACGGCGAGAATAGCAGCAGCGTGGGCAATACCGATCTCGATCCACGAACTTTCTGTGGCAAGATAATAATAGAGAAGGAAAGCGTCGGCTATAAGCAGTGCGTGTGCGGCAAGTTGTATGCCCGTCTTCCACAAACGGCTTTTCACTTCTTCACTCCAGAGATGAAGTGTGAGTGAAAGCAGGATGCCTACCGATAGATAGTAGCCGGTTATGAACAGTAACCGGTCTTCGCCCTTCCAGCCTGTTGATGTCAGATAGATGAGATAGGCTGTGAATACAAAGATAAAGGTTACCGTAACCGGAAAACGCTTCAAGCAATTCTGAAACGCTCGGCAGCTGTGTGAAAAGCTTTCTCTACTGATAGCCCTTTCATAACTATAATTCGCTTTCTTTTAGCCTCTCTGCATTTTCCGCAACAATCAGGTGATCTATGCAGTCCTGAATGTCGCCGTCCATAAAGGCGGAGAGATTGTAAATTGTATAGTTGATGCGGTGGTCCGTAATACGTCCCTGCGGATAGTTGTAGGTACGTATTTTTGCCGAACGGTCACCGGTAGAAACCATTGTCTTTCGTTTGGAAGCGATGTCGTCGATGTATTTCTGGTGTTCCTTATCATATATAAAGGTACGCAGGCGGGAGAGGGCGCGTTCTTTGTTCTTCGGTTGGTCGCGTGTTTCGGTACATTCAATGAGAATTTCCTCTACGACACCGGTATTCGGGTTTTTCCAGTTGTAGCGTAGGCGTACACCGGATTCCACCTTATTTACGTTCTGACCGCCGGCGCCGCCACTTCGGAAAGTGTCCCATTTGATTTCTCCTTCATTGATCACTACATCGAATTCTTCGGCTTCGGGCAGTACGGCTACGGATGCGGCCGATGTATGTACACGTCCCTGAGTTTCGGTGGCAGGCACACGCTGCACGCGATGTACTCCCGACTCATATTTCAGCGTACCGTATACATTATCTCCTGTCACAGAACAGATGATTTCTTTGAAACCGCCGGCTGCGCCCTCATTGGCGCTGGATATATCCAGTTTCCAGCCTTTTGTTTCGCAGTACTTGGTGTACATGCGGAAAAGGTCTCCGGCAAAAATAGCTGCTTCGTCACCGCCTGCACCACCGCGGATTTCAAGAATAGCATTGCGGCTGTCCTGCGGGTCGGCAGGGACAAGCAGCAGTTTGATCTGCTCTTCCAGTTCAGGTTGGCGCGTCTGGCAGGCGTCGAGTTCTTCGCGAGCCATTTCGCGCATTTCGGCGTCGGTTTCGTTGGCGATGATTTCTTTGGCTTCCTCAATGCCGCTTAATACCTGCATGTATTCTTTGCGGGCATTCATCAGGTCACCCAGCTCTTTGTATTCTTTGGTGAGTTTGACGTAGCGCTTCTGGTCGGCAATCACTGCCGGGTCGGTTATCAGCGTGGATACTTCTTCGAAGCGGGCAACGAGTCCTTCCAGCTTTTCTAATATGGTGTTGTTATCTGCCATAATCTATTTGTACACTCTTCTCTTAAAACGATATTGTTTTCAGCAATTAGTTCCGGGGAGCATGTTTACGATTCTGCCATATCGTGTCAACGGTGATATATTCTATACACGACCAGCCTATTATGCTTATTGAGCGTATAATGATGCGGTCAATCCTTGTTTCAGGTTTCTGAAAAAGGCCTATCAGTCACTGATAAGGTCGATGATAACGAATAAAATGGCGATTGCACCTATCTGAACCACACTTTTAGGAACTTTGATGTAAGTACTATCGTTTTCTGTGCTCATTCTTAATTAGTATCTGAATTCTCCAAACTCGCTCTTGATAATCAATTCCTTCTTGTCGCTCTCTTCGATACGTCCTACAATCTGTGCATCAATATTGAAACTCTTGCTGATAGCAATCACTTCTTCCGCATGTTCGGGAGAGAGGTACACTTCAAGGCGGTGTCCCATATTGAATACCTTGTACATTTCGCTCCAGTCCGTATCACTTTGTTCTTTGATAGTCTTGAACAACGGAGGAACCGGGAAAAGGTTATCTTTGATGACGCGGCAGTTGTCGCCTACAAAATGCAGAACTTTGGTCTGTGCGCCGCCGGAGCAGTGCACCATGCCATGAATTTCGGGACGGAGGGCATCGAGCAGCTTTTTCACTACCGGCGCATACGTGCGGGTAGGAGAGAGCACCAGCTTGCCGGCATCCAAAGGACTGCCTTCGACGCTGTCAGTAAGTTTCAGTTTTCCGCTGTATACCAACTCGTCGGGTACGGCTTTGTCATAGCTTTCAGGATATTTCTCGGCGAGGTATTTGGAGAAAACATCGTGGCGGGCGCTGGTAAGTCCGTTGCTACCCATACCACCGTTATATTCTTTCTCATAAGTGGCTTGCCCGCAGGATGACAGGCCTACAATCACATCACCCGGACGGATATTGGCATTGTTGATGACATCCGAGCGCTTCATGCGGCAAGTTACCGTAGAGTCTACGATAATGGTGCGTACCAAGTCGCCGACATCGGCTGTTTCGCCGCCGGTGGCATATACGCCTACACCCATTCGCGAAGTTCGGCCAGCAGTTCATCCGTTCCGTTGATAATGGCGGAGATTACTTCTCCCGGAATGAGCAACTTATTGCGTCCGATAGTGCTTGATACCAAGATGTTGTCTACTGCACCCACGCAAAGCAGGTCGTCGATGTTCATGATCAGTGCATCTTGTGCAATGCCTTTCCAAACGGAGAGGTCACCTGTTTCCTTCCAGTACATGTAGGCCAGGCTGGATTTGGTTCCTGCGCCGTCGGCATGCATGATATTACAGTACTCGGGATCGCCGCCCAGAATGTCGGGAATGATTTTGCAGAAAGCCTGCGGGAAAATACCTTTGTCGATGTTTTTGATGGCGTTGTGTACATCTTCTTTTGATGCACTGACGCCTCTCATCATATATCGTTGGTTGCTCATGAGATAATAAGTTAGTTCAATTGTGTGCAAAAGTAGTGATTATTTCGCTTATAGCCTTAGCTTTGCATAAAAAATATCCCCTCATCGTGTCGTACTTGCAAGTCTGTGCAGGCATGACACCGGATGAGGGGATGTTTGATATTCAATCCGTTTCTTTAGAACTCCACCTTAGGTGCTTGTTCGCTGCCTTCGGCAGCTTCAAAGTAGGCGCGTTTCTCAAAGCCGAAAATACCGGCAAGAATGTTTTTGGGGAAACGGCGGATTGCCGTATTAAAGTTCTTTGCAGCATTGTTGAAATTGGTGCGTGCTACGTTGATGCGGTTCTCTGTCCCTTCCAGTTGGGCTTGCAATTCCAGAAAATTCTGATTGGCTTTCAAGTCGGGATAGTTCTCGGTAATGGCAAGCAGTTTGCCAAGGGCGGAAGTAACCGCGCCTGTGCTTTTTGGTATTCAGCCAGTTTTTCCGGTGTCAGGTCGTTGGCGTCTATGGTCATTTGAGTGGCTTTGCTGCGGGCTTCCACCACACCTTCCAACGTTTCCTTTTCGTGAGAGGCATATCCTTTGACTGTATTTACGAGGTTCGGAATCAGGTCGGCGCGGCGTTGATATTGTGTTTCGACGTTAGACCATTGTCCGCTGACATTTTCGTCCATAGTGACGAGCCCGTTGTAGCCGGTAACACCCCAAATGGCAAGAAGGGCTATAACAACAATGATGATAATGGTTGATTTTTCATACTTCTTCTTTTTTTATAGCCTTCCTGTCTCCTTGAAGAGGCAAGCAGGCGTTTCATTAAACAATATTCTTAGGTATATATCACTGATTGATTGTCTATGCAGACAACCCATTCTTCTTCCTTCTTAGGAGAATGAGGGGTCAGAACCGCGAGCCGGCTCCTCCGCCACCGCCCATACCTCCTCCGAAGCTACCTCCGCTAAAGCCTCCGCCACTTCCGCCAAAGCCGCCTCCGCCGAAAATGACAGGGCCTCCTCCACCACCTCCCCGGTAGTTCTCATCGTAGGATTGCTGTCGGCGCACCACTTTGTGACCGCAGTTGCGGCACGTGTAGGTGACATCTTCCGTCCGTACTCCGTTGCGACGTGAGACGAGCACGCTGTTGCTCCGTTGCAGTTTATGCTGGCCGCACTGCGGACATTTGCTTGCAGCGCGTGTTTTTAGTATTCCTGCCACGATAGCGATCGCAAAGAAACCGATGACAGCCAGAATCAGCCCTATCGGAGATTCACCGCTGTTTTCATCAGAGTCGTTTGTCATGCTGCCGTCAAGGCGGGCACATACGGCACGTACGCCGGCCACCATACCCGCATCCCAGTTGCCGTCTTTCAGATAAGGAATCATGTCTCGGGTCTGAATACGTTTGCAAATGGCATCGGGCAAGTCTCCTTCCAATCCATATCCGGTATAGAACTGGATGCAACGCTGGTCGGTTACCAGCAGGATAACCAGGCCGTTATTCTTGTCTTTTTTACCCACACCCCATTCGTTGAGCAGCTGATGCGAAAACTCAAAACAGTCTTCATTGCCGATAGACGGTACGACGGCCACTACGGTTTCAATGCCGGTCTGCTGTTCCAATGCATAAAGCATCCGGTCTATTTCGCCGCATGCCGAAGCGGAGAGGATGCCGGCCGGGTTGCAGACATAGCGTGTCTTGTCCTGAAGGTGTACTTTAGGAATATTCTTAGTGGTGTAAATTTCCTGTGACTGCAAGGAAACAAGTATGCACAAAAAGAGTGCTATGGATATAATTCGTTTCATACTATTGTATTTGTAGGAGCGAAGGTAGTAAAAATCACATCAACGGATGTATTTCCCTACAAATTTCTTTACGCGCTCCGTATATTCCTGCGGATAATCTTTGTAGGACATGGCATGTGTGGCGCCGGGTACAATCCATAATTCTTTCGGTTCGCTCTTGGCTTCATACAAAGGGTAGACCATACGGGTAGGTACGTACGTATCCGCATCTCCATGGATGAAGAACATGGGAAGGCTGCATTTCTTCACTTGTTCCAAGGAAGAAGCTTCTTGGAAATTCCAACCATACTTGGCATTGCATAGCCAACTGGTGGTGTACATTAACGGAAATTCGGGCAGTCCGAACATATCTTTCAGTTGGAATGAAACTCGTCCCATACACTCGTATAACCGCAATCTTCTACGAAGCATTTCACAAAAGGCTGTTGCGCTTCTCCGGATACCATCATGGTGGTTGCGGCTCCCATGGAGATGCCATGCACTACCATTTGGGTGTGTTTTCCGAAGATATCATTGGCGATATTCATCCAGTTCAGCACGTCAAGTCGGTCTTTCCATCCCATTTGTATGGCAGGACCCTCGCTCAGACCGTTGTTCTGCAAGTCGGGCAATAATATATTGTAATTCAGATCGTTGTTGTAAAGATAGCCTATCATCAGCATGCGGATGGCATTGTCCGTATAACCATGCACTATGACTGCTGTCTTATCGGTGGGCTTGGCGGCAGAGGCAAACATTGCATGCAGTTGCCGGCCTTCCCGGTTGATGATGAAAGTGTCACGCAGTGCGCCTGTGGTTTGCAGGCTGTCCAGCCAGGGCGTGATGAACGGATATTTGCTGTGCATATATTCGTACGATCCCGGAATATCCTTACCTTTATTGTCTTTCGGTGTCAGCGAGTAGCCGAGCATGTAGAAGCTCCCGCCTGTGAGGGCGACCACTGCTACCGCTAACAGTCCGAGCAGACCGTATCTGATGTTTTTTTTCATGTTATTTGTTCCAAATTTCCCATGCAGCAAAGGCTTGTAACAGCAGCATTTCGAGTCCATTCTTGGTGACAGCCCCTTGTGCTTTGCCTTTCTTCATGAAGAGTGTTTCGTTTGGATTGTATAACAAATCGTAGAGCAAATGGTTGGGGGTAAGCTCTTCGTATGGAATGTTCGGGCAAAAGTCCACTTTGGGGAACATGCCGACAGGCGTACAGTTGACTATGACCGTATATTCGGCCATAATCTCCGGAGACAGTTCCTCGTAGGTGAGGAAGCTGCTGTCCTTTTTGGTGCGTGACACGAATACGCTTTCTATTCCTAAGTTCTCCAGACCGCGGTATACGGCTTTGGAAGCACCGCCTGTACCCAGAATCAGCGCTTTCTTGTGGTGGGGTTGCAGTAGCGGTTCAATGGATTGCGTAAATCCGATGATGTCCGAGTTGCAGCCTATCAGTTTGACCTTTCCTTTGGGGAGACGGATGATTTTGATGACGTTGACCGCGCCTATTTTGGCTGTATCCTTGTCCAGTTCATCAAGGTAGGGGATGACTTGTTCTTTATAAGGAATGGTTACATTGAGTCCGCAGAGGTTGGAATTCTCCTCAATCACTTCCATGAAGTCTTCGATGCGGGGAATTTCGAAGTTCACATATTCTGCGTCGATGTTCTCTGCTTTGAATTTCTCATTGAAGTATCCGATGGAGAACGAATGTTTCAGCGGGTAACCGATTAGACCATATTTCTGCATATCCAAGTGTGTTAAAGGGGGAAGATAAGTGGCTATTTCTTAGCGATGTATAAAGTGCATATTCCGAAAGTCAGCCGCCGGAAACGTACTTCGCTGAATCCTGCCTTGCGGATTACTCCCTGCATGATTTCGCCTTGCGGAAAGGCGCGGATGCTTTGGGGCAGGTAGGTGTAGGCGCTGTTGTCTTTCGAGATACATTTGCCGAGCAGCGGAATCACGACTTTGGAATAGACGGAGAAGAGCTGTTTCATAGGGAAGCGGTCCGGGGTGGATAGCTCCAGTATGACGAGATGTCCGCCGGGCACCAGCACGCGGCATATTTCGGACAGCCCTTTGTCCAGTCCGTCGAAGTTGCGGATGCGAACGCTACGGTTACGGCATCAAACTTCCGTCGGCAAACGAGAGAGAGGTGCAGTCCTCCTGGGCAAAGGAAATCTTGTCCGAGAGGTGCGCCTGTTTTACTTTTTCACGTCCCACATTCATCATGCCTTCGGAGATGTCGGTTCCTATCAGCGTATCGGGTTGCAGTTCGCGGCAGGCAAGTATGGCAAAGTCGCCGGTTCCGGTCGCTACATCCATGATACGTCGGGGGTGGAAGGGGCGGAGCGCGTTAATCGCCTTCTTGCGCCAGCTGCGGTCTATGCCCATTGACAGGGTATGGTTCAGCTTGTCGTAAGCAGGGGCGATGTTGTCGAACATTTCTTCGACCTGTTCGCTCTTCTTGCCCTCGTTACCGTAAGGCTTGATGTACTCTTGGGGGTAATTCATTTCTTCAAGTATTCCGTTACGTTCTTTTCGATGCGTTCGGCGATATTGCTTGTATCTTCTTTCACGAACTTCTCACCGGTGATGTGTTCGTACAGTTCGATGTAGCGTTCGCTGATGGAAGTCACGATTTCGTCTGTCATTTCCGGAACCTGTTGTCCTTCTTTGCCCTGGAAGCCGTTGTCCATCAACCATTCGCGTACGAACTCCTTTGAAAGCTGCTTTTGCGGTTCGCCTTTGGCAAAGCGCTCTTCGTAACCTTCGGAGTAGAAGTAACGGCTGGAGTCCGGAGTGTGGATTTCGTCCATGAGGTAGATGGTGCCGTTGTGCTTGCCGAATTCATATTTGGTATCGACAAGGATCAAGCCGCGTTCTGCTGCGATTTCCGTACCGCGTTTGAAGAGGGCCATTGTGTATTTCTCCAGAATTGCATATTCTTCGGGAGTAGCCAGGCCTTTGGCAAGAATCTCCTCTTTGGAGATATCGGCATCGTGTTCGCCGATTTCGGCTTTCGTAGTCGGGGTGATGATAGGTTCGGGGAACTTTTGGTTCTCTTTCATGCCTTCGGGCAGCTTCACGCCGCAGATTTCGCGGACGCCGCTCTTGTAGGCGCGCCATGCGCTACCGCAGAGATAACCGCGTACAATCATTTCAACCGGGAAACCTTCGCACATCACGCCCACTGTTACCATGGGGTCGGGAGTGGCCATTTTCCAGTTGGGACAGATGTCGGTGGTGGCGTCGAGGAATTTGGCTGCAATCTGGTTCAGCATTTGTCCTTTGAAGGGAATGCCTTTCGGCAATACTACGTCGAAGGCCGAAATGCGGTCGGTAGCGACCATAACTAACTTTTCACCGTTGATGTTGTACACATCGCGTACCTTTCCATGATAGACGCTCTTTTGTCCGGGAAAGTTGAAATCTGTTGCTGTTAATGCTTTCATCTTTGTGATATTTATGAGTTAATATTTACTGTGTGGTGAGTTTCTTTCTCTCTCGTTCCGCTTTTGCTTCTTTCTCGAACTTCTCGTAGGCCTCCACAATCTGGGTTACCAGCTTATGGCGTACGATGTCTTTCTTGTTCAGTTCGATGAAGCTGATGCCTTTCACGCCTTTCAGGATGCGGAGTGCTTGTACCAACCGGAAGTCTGGGAAGAAGGCAGGTCAATCTGAGTCATGTCACCGGTAACAATCATTTTGGTGTTCGTGCCATGCGGGTGAGGAACATCTTTATCTGTTGGGTGGTGGTGTTTTGCGCTTCGTCCAGAATCACTACGGCGTCGTTCAGCGTGCGTCCGCGCATGAAAGCGAGGGGGGCAATCTGAATGATGTTCAATTCCATGTACTCTTTCAGTTTGGCGGCAGGTATCATGTCCTGCAATGCGTCGTACAGCGGTTGCAGGTACGGGTCTATCTTGTCCTTCATGTCACCGGGCAGGAAGCCGAGCTTCTCTCCGGCTTCTACGGCGGGACGGCTGAGGATTATTTTCTTTATCTCCTTGTTCTTCAGTGCGCGTACGGCAAGGGCAATGGCTGTATATGTCTTACCCGATCCGGCAGGGCCGATGGCGAATACCATGTCGTTTTTGGCGAAAGCTCCACCAGCTTCAACTGGTTTTCGCTGCGGGGGATGATTGGTTTTCCCGTCACGCTGAACACGATGACGTTGCCCGACTTTTCCGCCTGCGGGGCATTGCCTTTGATTATATCAATGATAACTTCCTCTTTCAGTGAATTGTATTCGGCGCAATACTTTTCGAGTTTGGTGATGTTTTCCTCGAATGCGCACATTTCTTCTTCGTCTCCCAGCACTTTGATCACATTGCCGCGGGCAACGATGCGGAGCTTAGGTACAAGGCTTTTATCAGTTGCATATTGGCGTTGTTTACGCCGTAAAAAATAACCGGGTCAATATCCTCAAGAACAATCAGTTTTCTATCATTGATATGTTTTAAAGTTCAATTCTTTTTCAGGTGAAACGTTTTGCAAATGTAGTGAAACGTTTGCATACTTGGGCGTTTCCGGCCGTTATTTTTTTGCACAATGGTTTGCGGTGACATCATTGCTTATTCAAAGTAGAGCACTGTTCCGCCGTCGGAAGCGGCATACTTCCGCAGGAGCTCCTGTATCATTCCGGCAGCTTCCGCCAGTCCGTCGTTCCCGCTATAACCGTTCACGATGGCGAGGATATGCCGGGTTTCGAGTCCCATTTTGGTGCGTTCGTTGTCGCTGGTCGGGGTGCCTATGCCGCCTGCGGAGTCGCGGTAGACGGGAAGCCCTTCGATATTCAGCACTCCGCGTCCGATGCCTTCGAAAGGCTCTTCCGCACGTCCTATTCCGAGTTCGAGGCTGTTGCCCTGTATCTTGTCTGCGTCAAAGCCGCCTATGGAATATCCGGTGCGGAGTGAAACAAGGTTGATCAGGTCCACCAGCGTATCAATCCGGTAAAGTTCCAATCCCCGCATGAGGCGGCGGCGCAATGCTTCGGCCGAGGGACGGTAACGGCTCGGATCTTTTCCGCAACGCTTGTAGACTTCGCGAGTGGCTGCAATGGCAGGTTGCAGTTTGATGTCATCCGCTTGTGTGGTGGCGGTCAGCTCATGTGTAAAGGCGTTTATCTCGTCCCAAAGCTCTTTGCAGAATGTGGTGTTGGTGACCTCTGCATATACGGCTGCTCCTTTAAAGACGGGGCAGGCTCTTTTGATTTCTTCTGATACGGTGATGTTGTACATGATGTTCTTCGTTGTTTATGGTTTGTTTTAGGGGAACGGCCGGTCCGGTGCCGTTAAACTGTCAGTTTATTACTATTAAACTTCAGGTTTATTGGTATTAAATCGGAGGTTTATTCCTAATAAACTGACAGTTTATTTTAAGTAAACTGAAATAAACTTGTAACCCGCTGATTGTTAGAACTCTGATTCTTTATCCGGGGATGTGGCATGTCACCATCCGTATGCCTCTTCAAACCTGTCGTATACGGGCTGTATGCCGGGGCACAGTTGACGGAATACGGCGGCGATCTTTTTCTGTTCGTCGGGCGAAATGAGCCTTTCGCCTTTGCGGCCGGCGAAGTAGAAGCTGCGGCACGTAAAGCAGCGTTGTACCTTCCATCTCACTTGGCTTACCACTTTGCTGGGCACTTCGTCATACAGTTGCGACATTCCGCAGGCGTACCGGCTGGGTGTGGAACTGCGGAAGAGTGCACAGCGCCTTTGCCTTCCAGTGTGGCGATGTAGCGCGGGTCTATGGAACATATCACGACTTCCGGAGTCCGGGACGCTTTCATGGGGAGTTCCGCCACCAGTGCGTGCAGGCACTCTCTGCGTTGCGGGCATTGTTCATTCGTGGCAAAGCAATAGGCATAGTTATGAGGCTTGGTTTTCAGGCTTGGTTTCATGTTGTTTTTGTTATATTTAAGTTTATCGTTTATCATTCTATATCTCTGATACCTTCCGCTTCTCCTATCCGTTCAGCATTATTCCCGACAGTATGCGTCCCGACTTGATGCCCAGCCGTCGCGCCGAGAAGAAGTCCTCGTGCTGCCGGTAAGTGCAGATGCCGGCGGTCTCTATCTGCCGGGAAGGCACCCCGAAATCGGAGAGCTGCAAATGGTTGGCTTTCCATAGGTCGATGTGGTATTTGTGCGTTTCGGGTTTCCACGCGGATATCTGTTCCATCGGGAAACCTTCGGCGCGGAATGCCTCGTGTACTTCGTCTCCCACTTCAAAAGAGGCGAAGGAGATGCCCGGTCCTATGCAGGCTATGATGTCTTTCCCTTCCGTACCGCAGGTTGCCTGCATCCGGCGGAGAGTATGCGCAAGAATGTGGCGAACCGTTCCCCGCCAGCCTGCGTGGACGGCGGCAATGGCATGGTGTTCCTTGTCATAGAGCAGTATGGGGATGCAGTCGGCGGTAGAGATGCAGATGCAACAGCGGGGTGTGCGTGTGATAAGTGCGTCGACGCCTTGCAGCATGGATTGACGTTCGCTGTGCGTTGCGTTCAGGTAGGTTTCGTCGATGATGAGTGAGCTGATGCCATGAGTTTGGAAAGGGATAACCAGTTCCCGCGGTGTGAAGGGCAGGGCGGCGCATAGCAACTCTTGGTTCTTGCGTACGCAATCCGGATGGTCCCCGGTGTAGGGGGTGCAGTTGAAGGATGCATAGTTGCCGGTGCTGCATCCGCCGTGACGGGTGGTTACAAAACAAGAAATGTCGGGATAGGGGGCAAGCGCTCATATCCAACATTCTTTTATCTTTTGTCAGGGAGATCATTTTCCGTCTTCCTCCCAGTCCTCTTCTTCATATTCAAAGTCTTCGAGGTCTTCGATGTCCTCGTCGTCAATGTATTCGTAGTTGAGGTCTTCGTCCTCGCCTTCCTCTTTCAGCTCTTCTTTCAGGTGGCTCATGTCTTTGGCGCGGTGAGCGATGCTTTCCACTTTGCCTTCTATCTTGTTGCTCTCCTTGTTCAGCTCTTCCCACAGCAGATCTTTCAGAACGGAGATGCCCATGCCGGAGATTGCGAGATGAATACGTGCGGGATGTTTTCGGGCAGGGTAGGCTCTATTTCGTCCATAAGCTCTTGGTCCAGCATGTCGCATTTCGTGACGGCAAGCACGCGCTGCTTGTCCAGCATTTCGGGGTTGAAGGTGCGTAGTTCGTTCAGCAGGATTTCATACTCTTTGCGGATGTCGTCGCTGTCGGCGGGAACCATGAACAGCAGGAGCGAGTTGCGCTCGATGTGGCGCAGGAAGCGGAGTCCCAGGCCTTTGCCTGCGCTTGCACCTTCGATGATGCCGGGAATGTCCGCCATGACGAACGATTTGCCGTCGCGATAGGACACGATGCCGAGATTGGGTTCCAGCGTGGTAAAGGGATAATTGGCTATTTTCGGCTTAGCTGAAGATACCGCCGAGAGCAGCGTTGATTTTCCCGCATTCGGGAAACCTACCAGACCGACGTCTGCCAGCAGCTTCAACTCCATGATAACCGTCATTTCCTGCATCGGTTCGCCCGGCTGGGCAAAGCGGGGGGCTTGACGGGTGGCGGTCTTGAAATGCCAGTTGCCCAGTCCGCCGCGTCCGCCTTTCAGCAGGACAACTTCCTGTCCATGCTCGGTGACGTCGCAGATGTATTCGCCGGTTTCGGCATTGTACACCACCGTACCGCAGGGCACTTCGATCACTTTGTCTTCTCCGTCCTTGCCGAAGCTGCGGTTCTTTGAACCCGATTCTCCATGGCCTGCCATGATGTGACGGTCGTAGCGCAGATGCAGCAATGTCCAGTAGTTGCGGTTTCCGCGAAGGATTACGTGACCTCCTCGTCCTCCGTCACCACCGTCGGGGCCGCCATTGGGTATGTATTTTTCACGCCGCATGTGCGTGGAGCCTCGGCCGCCCTTACCGGAACGGCAATAGATTTTTACGTAGTCAACGAAATTCGATTCAGCCATATTCTTTTTATTATTTGAGATAATGTGTGCAAAAGTAGTTATTCTCCGGCATAAGCGGAAATAATCGGGCTTTTTTCTCTTGTAACGGGCTGTGCAACCGGTGATTTTCGTAGGAAGCATAAAAAAGGGAATGTGCCGGAATGAAATTCAGTTATCATTCTCGGCACAAACCCTTTGTTTGTAAGAAGAGTCTTTTTACGACTTATTTCGCTGCGTCAATTGCTTTGCAAACATCTGCCGTAATGGTTTCCAGTTCACCGATACCTTTGATGTGTGCATAGAGTTTCTCGTTCTTGTACCAGTCTATCAGCGGAGCTGTCTGCGAATGATATACTGTGAGGCGCTTCTTGATAGTCTCTTCGTTGTCATCGGCGCGGCCCGACTCTTGTCCGCGTTTGATGAGGCGTTTCATCAGTTCGTCTTCGGGTACGTCAAGGTCCAGCATTACGTTTACGCTCTGTCCGCGTTCGGCAAGCATTTTCTTCAATGCCTCAGCCTGTGCATGGTGCGGGGAAAGCCGTCGAAGATGACGCCTTTGCTGTCTTTGAAACTGTCCAGCGTGCTTGCCAGGATGTCGATAATCAATTCGTCCGGCAGCAGTTGTCCCTGGTCGATGTAGCCTTTGGCTGTCTTACCCAGTTCTGTCCCGTTTTTGATTTCTGCACGCAACACGTCTCCGGTTGAGATATGGTTGATGCCATACTTTGCTACGATTCTCTCGCTTTGTGTTCCCTTTCCTGAACCGGGAGCACCGAAAATTACAATGTTCAACATTTGTTTAGCTATTATTTAATGATTCACAATTTAATACCTTTTCTTCTTAATACCTCTTTCCTGCATTCAATCCACTACGGTGTAGATGTCGGGATAGTTGCGTCCGAATCCGTCATAGTCCAGACCGTAGCCCACGATGAAGTCGTTGGGAATGTTCATGGCTACGTATTCGATGTTTAAGTCTACCTTCAGCTTTTCGGGTTTCACCAGCAATGAGGCGATGTGGATGTCTTTAGGTCCGCGTGTGCCAGAGTTTCCAGCAGACGCTGCATGGTGAGCCCGGTATCTACAATATCTTCGACGATAACGATTGTACGGTCGGAGATATCTTCGTTGATGCCGATTACTTCTTTGATAACTCCCGTAGAAGATACTCCCTGGTAAGAAGCAAGTTTTACGAAAGAAATTTCACAGGGAATGGTGATGCGCTTCATCAGGTCGGCGGTAAACATGAACGAACCGTTCAATACACTAAGGAAAAGCGGATTTTTACCGGCCAAATCGCGGTTGATTTCGTTCGCTACACGAGACACTTCTTTCAATATGTCCTGTTCCTTGATGGAAACGGTGAACATTTTGTCTTTTATTTGTATGGTATCCATAAATGGGAGTTTTTAGAAAGTTGACGCAAAAATAGTGAATTTGTTCGAAAGAGGAAATTTTTGTTCTAGCATATTCTCAAAGAGTTATAAATTAATCATATTCGTCACTCTTTGCTTTAAAAGAACGGAGTTTAGGAATGTAAAAGAAGAATGAACCTGAAGAACCGCCTTATGAATATACAGTTTTTCATAAATGAAATCAGATGTAATTTCAATCTTAGTATTTACAACCGATTATTACTCAATATTTTGCAACTAATAAGTCAGAAATATGGTCGTAACTTTTAATGGTATATTCTAAAGGGTGAAGATTTAACG
>ENA-OQLB01000671-OQLB01000671.1-human-gut-metagenome-genome-assembly--contig:-NODE-671-length-18074-cov-2.554354_pt1 | contig 18074 bp, 23 predicted proteins | sample MGYA00242656_ERZ504813 | MGnify/ENA primary metagenome ERZ504813 (study PRJEB26092, sample SAMD00036388) | human gut metagenome | host: Homo sapiens | study: EMG produced TPA metagenomics assembly of... | reverse complement strand
ACCGGTGAGTGGAAGATCAAGGACCGGGCAGGAAGAATTTATACAGACAGAATAAAGGAAAGGAAGGCCGGAATGTATCAACGGGTGAAAGCATATGTGGAAAAATACCATATGTTACAGGAGAATGATCATGTAATCATAGGCGTATCTGGAGGCGCAGACTCCGTATGCCTTCTTTTCATGTTAAAAGAATTTAAAAATGAGATGCCATTGGAACTGACGGTGTGCATATCCATCATGGGATCCGCGGTGACAGTGCAGATGCCGATGAGAGATATGTAAAGGCACTATGCAGACAACTCGGGGTCAGGTATCTGGCATTTCATGAGAATGTGGAGCAGTATGCAAAAGAACAGGGCCTGACGCTGGAAGAGGCGGGCAGGAATATCAGGCGGCAGATATTTGAAAAGGTGTGCAAAGAGAAAAACGGTACAAAGATTGCGCTGGCGCATCACCAAAATGACAATGCGGAGACGCTTTTGTGGAACTTAAGCCGCGGATGCGGCCTGCGTGGACTTGGCGGTATCAGCCCGGCAGAAGGAGATACCGTCCGGTATATCCGTCCGCTTCTCTGTGTGCAGAGATGTGAGATTGAAGCATTTTTACAGGAAAAGGGAATCAGTTATTGTACGGATGAGACGAATCTGGAAGATCACTATACGAGAAACCGGATCCGGAATCATGTGATTCCCTATCTCGAACAAGAGGTCAATCCGCAGGCGGTCATGCACATGTCCGAGACGATGGAACAGATGCGTGCAGTGTGGGCGTTTATGGAACAGGAAGTGCAAAAATGCAGGGAGCGATATGTGGAAAAGCGGCCGTGTGGGAGTGCAGAAGATCTGTATGAAGAACGTGAAAACGTTCCGGAACTGCTGATCAAAGAGGAATTATTCCGGGATGTCGATAAGACTGTACGTTCGTTCCTGATTCATGCGCTGCTATGTGAACTGGCGGGGCGCAGAAAAGATATCGAGCAGGTGCATGTAAGACTGATCGAAGATCTGGCACGGCTTCAGACCGGAAGAAAGATCAGCCTTCCTTATAAAATGACAGCGGAAAAATGTTATGATGGAATCCTGCTTGACAGATCAGATCTCAAAACAGGGGAAAAAGAGGACGCCGGCAATGAACCGGGAGTGCATATGCGGATGTTTGAACAAACGGCGGAAACAGGCGCAATTTCCTAAAAAAACCTACACGAAATGGTTTGACTATGATATAATTAAGAGCACTGTAAAAATAAGACATAAAGAGTCCGGTGACTATATCACAATCGACAGAAATGGCGGAACGCAGAGTCTGAAGAAGTATTTTATCAATGCGAAGATCCGCGGGAAGACAGAGATAAGATCTGGCTGGCAGCAGATGGCAGTCACATTCTGTGGATTATCGGATACAGACAGAACCAGGCGTATCAGATTACAGATAAGACCAAAAGGATTTTGGAAATAGAATTTAACGGAGGAGAAGAAGATGGCAGAGACAGTTAAAGTATTAGTTCCTGAAGAGGATGTTGCAAAGAGGATCAAAGAACTTGGAGAACAGATCAGCAAAGATTATGCGGGAAAGCAGGTGCATCTGATCTGCGTGTTAAAGGGCGGAGTATTCTTTATGTGTGAACTGGCAAAGAGAATCACCGTTCCGGTATCTATGGATTTTATGAGTGTCAGCAGCTACGGTGACGGAACAAAGTCAAGCGGTGTCGTTAAGATCGCCAAAGACTTAGATGAGACACTGGAAGGAAAAGATGTGCTGATCGTAGAGGATATCATTGATTCAGGAAGAACATTATATTATCTGATGGATATCCTGGCTAAGAGAAATCCAAAGAGTATGAAGCTTTGTACGCTTCTGGACAAACCGGAAAGAAGAGTAAAAGATGTAAAAGTAGATTATGTCGGATTCAATATCCCGGACGAATTTGTTGTGGGATATGGTCTGGATTACGCTCAGAGATATAGAACCTTCCGTTTATCGGAGTGGTAGAGGGCGTAGAATAGGCGTGTCACAAGAAAGGAGCCTGAAAATTGAATAATAAGAAAGCGAGAGGACTGAACGGTGCTGTATTCCTGGTGTTTGTCGTATTTTTGTTCGCAGCACTGTGGTTTACCAATCAGTTCGATCAACGAGAAAAAGAGATTACCTGGAAGAATTTCCAACAGTTGATTCAAGATGACAAGATCGAGTCGGTAGAAGTGAATCAGAATAAGAGTGTTCCGACGGGACGTGTAGAGATTACGTTGAAGGGAGACGACGATTCCGATAAGATCAGATATCTGTATGTTTCTGATGTTAACGAGATCCAGGATTATCTGAAAGAACAGAATGTGGAGTATACGATGCCGGATATCCCGCAGGACAGCTGGGCAGCAACCACATTTCTGCCGGTTATTCTTACACTGGGCGGAGTTTTCCTGCTCTTCGGTCTGATGAACCGGCAGGGCGGCGGTGCGAATTCGAAAGCAATGAATTTTGGAAAGAGCCGTGCAAGACTGAGTACAGACCGTGACAAGAAAGTGACATTTGCTCAGGTGGCAGGTCTGGAAGAAGAGAAAGAGGAACTGGAGGAGATTGTTGATTTCCTGAAATCTCCGAAGAAATATATCCAGGTGGGAGCAAGAATCCCGAAAGGCGTGTTGCTGGTAGGCCCTCCGGGAACCGGTAAGACACTGCTTGCGAAGGCAGTTGCCGGAGAAGCGGGAGTTCCGTTCTTTACGATCTCCGGTTCGGATTTTGTGGAAATGTTTGTCGGTGTCGGTGCATCCCGTGTCAGAGACCTGTTCGAGGAGGCTAAGAAGAATGCACCTTGTATCATCTTTATCGATGAGATCGATGCAGTTGCAAGACGCCGTGGAACCGGAATGGGCGGCGGACATGACGAGCGTGAGCAGACACTAAACCAGTTACTTGTAGAGATGGATGGTTTTGGTGTCAATGAAGGTATCATCGTGATGGCTGCAACCAACCGAGTAGACATCCTTGATCCGGCAATCCTTCGTCCGGGACGATTTGACCGCAAGGTTATGGTTGGAAGACTGATATCAAAGGACGTGAGGAGATCCTTAAGGTTCATGCGAAAGGCAAACCACTGAGTGAGGAGATCAATCTGCAGCAGATTGCGCAGACAACAGCAGGATTTACAGGTGCAGATCTGGAAAATCTTCTGAACGAGGCAGCAATTCTTGCAGCGAAGGATAACAGAGTATTTTTAAAACAGGATGATATTAAGAAAGCATTTGTAAAAGTCGGAATCGGTGCAGAGAAGAAGAGCCGTGTCATTTCCGAAAAAGAGAAGAGAATCACAGCATTTCATGAAGCAGGGCATGCAATCCTGTTCCATGTACTCCCGGATGTGGGACCTGTATACAGTGTCTCGATCATCCCGACAGGAAGTGCGGGAGGATATACGATGCCGCTTCCGGAAAAGGATGAGATGTTTAATACAAAAGGAAAGATGCTTCAGGATATTACGGTATCACTCGGTGGACGTGTAGCCGAAGAAGAAGTATTTGATGATATCACAACCGGTGCATCTCAGGATATCAAACAGGCAACCGGTCTGGCAAAATCCATGGTTACAAAGTTCGGTATGTCGGAAGCAGTCGGGCTGATCAACTATGATGATGACAACAATGAGGTGTTCATCGGACGTGATCTGGCGCATACAGCAAGAGGCTACGGAGAGGGTGTGGCTACTGTAATCGACCAGGAAGTAAAGAGAATTATTGATGAATGTTATGACAGAGCAAGACATATCATTAGAAAATATGACGATGTTCTGCATACATGCGCAGACCTTCTGCTGGAGAAAGAAAAGATTTCCCGGGAAGAATTTGAAGCGCTGTTCCCGGAAGATGTATCGGAGGACTAGGAGGAAGAGCTTTCCTTTCCGGAAACAAAAAATGAGAGAGGTGTTAGTTATATGAATAAGGCGGCTTTATTTTGCGATGGAACAGAAGGGTATGTATATCCCCCTGAACCGAAGGAGAATGAACTGGTAACGTTCCGGTTCCGTACGGCGAAGGATGATGCAGACAGAGTAGGGCTTGTGACATCGGCTGACACATATGTAATGGAAAAAGAGTGCACACAGGGAGAATTTGATTATTATACGTTTGAAGTGCGTCTGGGGGCAGAGCCTTTCAGATATTGTTTCGAAGTGCAGTCTGGAACAGAAAAATATTATTATGGACGATGTGGAATCTCTCGCGAGATCCTGGAGTACTATAACTTTGTTGTAGTACCCGGATTTTCCACACCGGACTGGGCAAAGGGAGCGGTTATGTATCAGATATTTACAGACCGCTTTTATAACGGAGATAAGTCAAATGATGTAGAGACGAACGAGTATTACTATATCGGAGATTATTCCCAGAGAGTAACGAACTGGGATAAATATCCGGCGAACATGGGTGTAAGAGAATTCTACGGCGGGGATCTGCAGGGAGTCATGGATAAACTTGATTATCTGCAGGAGCTGGGTGTAGAAGTTGTATATTTTAATCCATTATTTGTGTCACCGTCGAACCATAAATACGATATCCAGGATTATGATTATATTGATCCGCATTATGGGAAGATCGTAGATGACGGAGGTGAGGTGCTTCCGGATGGTGTGACGGACAACAGTCAGGCAACGAAGTATAAAAAACGCACGACAGGTCTTAAGAACCTGGAAGCAAGTAATGAGTTGTTCATTAAGCTGGTAGAAGAATTACACCGTCGTGGTATGAAAGTGATTCTGGACGGCGTATTCAACCATTGCGGTTCTTTCAATAAGTGGATGGATCGTGAGAGAATATACGAAGGCGAAAAAGATTATGAACCGGGTGCTTATATATCGGCAGACAGTCCGTACAGAAGCTACTTCCGTTTCTTCAAAGAAGGACCGGAGAACTGGCCGTATAATGGTAATTATGATGGCTGGTGGGGACATGATACTTTGCCGAAACTGAATTATGAAGATTCTGTAAAGCTGGAAAATTATATCTTATATATCGGGCGGAAATGGGTATCACCGCCGTATAATGTAGATGGATGGCGTCTGGATGTGGCAGCAGATCTGGGACGCAGCAATGAATATAACCATGATTTCTGGAAGAAATTCAGAAGAGCCGTGAAAGATGCGAATCCGAGTGCACTGATCCTTGCGGAACATTACGGGGATCCGAGAGACTGGCTTAAAGGTGACGAGTGGGATACCGTCATGAACTATGATGCATTCATGGACCGATCACATGGTTTCTGACAGGAATGGAAAAGCACAGTGATGAGGCCAGAGAAGAACTTCTCGGTAACATCGATAACTTTATCGGGTCGATGGCACATCATATGTCGAACATGCTGACCCCTTCACTGCAGGTAGCGATGAACGAACTTCGAACCATGATCATTCGAGATTCCTTACAAGAACGAACCACATGGTTGGTCGTGTAGAACATCTGGGACCGGAAGCTGCAAATGAATATGTAAATAAAGCGGTTATGCGTGAAGCGGTCGTCATGCAGATGACATGGGTCGGAGCACCGACCATATATTATGGTGATGAGGCAGGTGTCTGTGGATTCACGGATCCGGATAACAGAAGGACTATCCGTGGGGACGTGAAGACCATGAACTGATTGCGTTTCACAAAGAAGCGATCCGCATTCACAAAGAGCATCCGGCACTTAGAACCGGTTCTCTGAAGATTCTTGGCGGAGAAGAGAATGTCCTGTCTTATGCAAGGTTCAAAGGCAATGACCGGATCGTCATCGTGATCAATAACCGCAGCGAACGTACGGAAGTGAAAGTTCCTGTATGGGAGGCTGAGATTCCGGCGAAATGTCGTATGAAACGTCTGCTGTATTCTTACAAAGACGGATATACAACAGAGTATGAGGAATATCTGGTGGAAGATGGTGAAGTGGTTGCAAATATGGGACGCATTCGGCATTGGTGCTGGGAATGCGGAATGAAGAGGAGCATGACTGGCTATATATCCTGTAGAGTGGAGATAAAAAGATTACCGGAAAAGGAACTGTCCTTTCCGGTAATCTTTTTTAATATCTGAGTATGCAAAAAAATGGAGTTGCCTGTGGCAGGTTCTCTGTGTTATTTTGTAAGAACTTCTACTCCGTCTTCTTTGATAAGAACCATATATTCAATCTGGCAGAAAGACCGTCATCATCTGTATAAACGGTCCAGCCGTTGTCTTCATCTACATAGAATTCCGGAGATCCCTGATTGATCATTGGTTCAATCGTGAACATCATACCTGGGACCAGAACCATCTCGCTGCCCTTTGGAGTAACATAACTTACAAATGGTTCCTCATGGAATTCCAGACCGATTCCATGACCGCCGATCTCTTCTACAACAGAATATCCGTTTTCCTGTGCGTGGGAATTGATCGCATAAGCAATGTCTCCGAGATGTCCCCATGGTTTTGCGGCTTTGAGGCCGAGTTCCACGCACTCTTTTGTGACACGGACGATACGTTCTGCTTCCGGAGATACCTCACCGATCGTGAACATACGGGATGCATCGGAAAAATAGCCGTTTAAGATAGTAGATACATCAACATTGATGATATCGCCATCGATCAGGATCTCGTGTTCACTTGGGATGCCGTGGCAGATAACGTTGTTGATAGAAGTGCACACGCTTTTTGGAAATCCTTCATAATTCAGAGGCGCAGGAATTCCGCCATGCTCTGTTGTAAAATCATACACCAGTTTATCGATCTCGCAGTGCTCATTCCTGCGTGAATATGAGCTGCTACATGATCGAGAACTGCGGTGTTCAACGCTGCACTTTTTTTTAATCATTTCAATCTGTTCCGGTGTTTTCAGTAATGAACGGTCAGGAACGATCTGACCTTTGGACGCAAGTGTCCATAATTTAATATCTAATTTATCCACAATACTACCTGCTTTCTACACAAATTTTCCACATGTATTATAACACGTTTTGGAAAAAGAGACAGGGGAATTTTTGTCAGCAGGAGTGAGCCGGATGAAAAAACATCTGTCTCGTATTGTCTCGGCCATAAAAATAAGTTATAATTTTACTGGTATTGTATACAGAAAGTGGGTAAGCTCATAGGTAGGACTTTTCTAAACCGGAAATTCTATATGGTGCAGAATAAACGAATACACAGGCAATATAGAAAGGAGCAGATATATGTTAAGAATTGGAATGCTTACAAGTGGCGGCGACTGCCAGGCACTGAATGCAGCAATGAGAGGCGTCGTAAAGGGGCTTGTTTCAAAAAGGGATGATGTAGAGATTTATGGATTCCAGGATGGATATAAGGGTTTGATCTATTCGAATTTTAAGATGCTTACGTCAAAAGATTTTTCGGGAATCCTGACACTTGGCGGAACAATCCTGGGAACATCCAGACAGCCGTTTAAGTTGATGAGAGTACCGGATAAGGACGGAATTGACAAAGTAGAGGCGATGAAACACACATATCACAAGTTGAATCTGGACTGCCTGGTAATTCTGGGAGGGAATGGAACACACAAATCAGCCAATATGCTGAGAGAAGAAGGACTTAATGTGGTAACACTCCCGAAGACGATCGATAATGATCTCTGGGGAACAGATATGACGTTCGGATTCCAGAGTGCAGTAGATATTGCAACAGATACGATTGATAAGATCCATACAACAGCGACATCTCACAGCCGTGTATTTATCGTGGAAGTAATGGGACATAAAGTAGGATGGGTCACACTTCATGCAGGAATTGCCGGTGGTGCCGATATTATTCTTCTTCCGGAGATGCCATACGATATCAATTCAGTGGTTAACGCAATTGAAAAACGCGGCAAAGCAGGGAAGAGATTTACAATTATTGCTGTTGCCGAAGGTGCAATTTCAAAAGAAGATGCAGCACTCTCAAAGAAAGAATTAAAAGAGAAAAAAGCAAAGAAGAAATATCCTTCTGTTGCATATGAACTTGCTGAGAAGATTCAGGAAAAGACAGATAAAGAAGTAAGGATCACAGTTCCTGGACATACACAAAGAGGCGGCTCTCCGTGTGCATATGACCGTGTACTTGCAACAAGACTTGGTGCAGAAGCTTCGAGAGCAATTTTGGAAGGTGATTTCGGATGTATGGTAGGGACTAGAAATCAGGAGATTATCCGCGTGCCATTGTCAGAAGTTGCCGGAAAACTAAAATATGTAGATCCAAAAGCATCGATCATTGGCGAGGCAAAGACCATTGGTATCAGCTTTGGTGATGAATAGATGCGGAGACTGAGCAGGATCTCCATTTAGACAAGGAGTGTAAAGAATGTCATATACGGCATTATACCGTAAGTTTCGTCCGGATGAATTCGAAGATGTAAAAGGACAGGATGCGATCGTCCGGACATTGAAGAACCAGATCAATGCAGATCGTATCGGACATGCATATTTGTTCTGCGGGACCAGAGGAACCGGAAAGACAACCGTTGCGAAGATATTTGCGAAAGCAGTCAACTGCGAACATCCGGTAGATGGAAGCCCGTGCGGGGAGTGCGCAATGTGCCGGTCGATCGCAGCTGGTACATCGATGAATGTGATCGAGATTGATGCGGCATCTAATAATGGTGTGGACAACATCCGTGAGATCCGTGAAGAGGTCACATATCGCCCGACAGAAGGGAAATATAAAGTATATATTATTGATGAGGTGCATATGCTGTCGATCGGCGCATTCAATGCATTGTTAAAAACATTGGAAGAACCTCCGGAATATGTTATATTTATTCTTGCGACAACGGAGGCACACAAGATTCCGATTACGATCTTGAGCCGATGCCAGCGATATGATTTTAAAAGAATTTCCATTGAGACGATCGCAGCGAGATTGCGTGAACTGATCGATAAAGAAGGATGGGATGTGGAAGATAAGGCGGTCCGCTATATCGCAAAGATGGCGGATGGCTCTATGAGGGATTCACTGAGCCTTCTGGATCAGTGTGCGGCATTCTATATGAATGAGACACTGACATATGATCATGTACTGGAAGTGCTGGGAGCGGTGGATACGGAAGTATTCAGCCGGCTGTTAAGACAGCTGCTTGCGATGGATGTACATCAGGTGATCGAGACGGTAGATGAGCTGGTAATGCAGGGAAGAGAATTGTCTCAGCTGGCGGCAGATTTCACATGGTATCTGAGGAATCTGCTTCTGGTGAAGAGCTCGGATGATATGGAAGATGTACTGGATGTATCGTCGGAGAATCTGGCACTGTTAAAAGAAGAAGCACAGATGATTGACAGTGATACACTGATCCGCTACATCCGCATTTTTTCGGATCTGACGAATCAGTTGAAATATGCGACACAGAAGAGGGTTCTGCTGGAAGTAACCCTGATCAAATTATGCCGTCCGGCAATGGATCAGAATAAGGACGCCCTGCTGGAACGCATCCGTGCGATTGAAAAACAGCTGGAGGACGGAGCGTGGGAAGCACCGGTCAGGGAGCGTGTTGTGTATGCATCCGATGCAAAAGAAGCAGCGGCACCGAAGCCGAAACCGGAACTTCCGCAGGCATTAAATGAAGACGTGAAAGCGGTGGCAAAAGATTTCCGGATGATCATCAATGAGGCTTCCCCGATGCTCCGCACATATCTGAAAAAAGCGAGATTAAGTGCCGGAGAAGGCAACCGGCTTCTGATCGTGCTGCCGGATGAACTGAGTGCCAGCGCAGTTGCGACGCCGGATCACAAAGAAGAGATCCAGTCGTTGATCGAGCAGAAGATCGGTAAAAAAGTAGAGATAGACGTCCGCCAGATGGAGGCAGGACGCAGATTCGAGGATCACTTTGTGGATCTGGAGAATCTGATCAATATGGAAATTACTGTAGAAGACGAATAGGAGGATATTATCATGGCAAAAAGAGGAGGATTCCCAGGAGCGGAATGCCGGGAAATATGGCAAATCTGATGAAACAGGCACAGAAGATGCAGCGTCAGATGGAAGAACAGGCAAAGGAAATGGAGACAAAAGAATTCAGTGCAACTGCAGGCGGCGGTGCTGTTGAAGTGACTGTATCTGGAAGCAAGAAGATATTAAAAGTAAAACTGGATGAAGAAGTAGTAGATCCGGATGATGTAGAGATGCTGGAAGATCTGCTTGTGGCAGCAGTCAATGAAGCACTGGAGAAAGTAGACGCAGAGACAACTTCTGCAATGTCTAAGTTTACCGGAGGCATGGGCGGCGGAATGCCGGGATTATTCTAAGAGAAGATCCGGAAAGAATGATTCTTACAGGGAGTTAAAAAATTATGGATTATTACAGTAATCAGATGAGCAATTGATAGAGGAACTGTCATGCCTTCCGGGAATCGGAGCAAAATCTGCGGCAAGACTTGCGTTCCATCTGATTCATATGCCGGTTGATGATGTAAAAAGACTGGCTTCTACGATGGTGGAAGCCAGAGAGAATATAAAATATTGCAAAGAATGTTATACACTTACCGATCAGGAACTGTGCCCGATCTGCAGTAACAGTAACCGTGATCATCAGACGATCATGGTGGTTGAGAATACAAGAGATCTTGCGGCATATGAAAAGACAGGGAAATATAATGGTGTGTATCATGTGCTTCATGGTGCAATCTCTCCGATGCTTGGGATAGGTCCGGAAGATATCAAATTAAAGGAACTGATCGGGCGTCTGCAGGGAGATGTAAAAGAAGTGATCATTGCAACGAATTCGAGTCTGGAAGGTGAGACTACAGCGATGTATATCAGTAAGCTGATCAAACCGACGGGAATTAAAGTAAGCAGAATTGCAAGCGGCGTTCCGGTCGGAGGAGATCTGGAGTATATCGATGAAGTGACGCTTCTCCGGGCACTTGAAGGAAGGACAGAACTGTAGAGTGTTTGTCCCCGCCAGAGGTGAGAGAATGAAGAAAAAGGTTACATCAACAGATATTGCCCATGCTGCCGGAGTATCACAATCTACGGTTTCTATGATCCTGAACAAAAAATATGATGTGTCATTTGCCAAAGAGACTGTGGAAAAAGTAGAAAATGCTGCAAAAGAGCTGGGATATGTCCCGCCGAAACGGAAAACGAGGAAGGGGACAAAAAGAGAGAAACTTCTAGTTGTGTTCTGCCCCAATCTGACGAATCCGTATTATGTTATGCTGCTGCAGGGAATCGAGGCGCATGCAAAAGAAAAAGGATTTGGTCTTTTTGTATGTAATACACAGAGAGATCTCCGGATGGAAGAACGCTATCTGAAAATGATGTGGCAGTTACGGCCGCTGGGGATTATCTACACCTGTAATCCGAGCCATTGCTTATGGATCTGGTGGGAGAGATTGCAGAACAGATACCGGTTGCGATCGTAAATAACCAGAATGAAAAGATGAATGTAGATGCAGTGGAACTTGATAATTCAAAACTTGGAAGAGTGATGGCGAAGCATCTGCTGGAATTAGGTCACAGAAAGGTTGCATATATAGCACCGCCATTGACAGCAAGACAGAAACAACGTTCAAAACGGGTGGAAGGTTTCCTGAAAGAGTATGAAAAAGCCGGTCTGCGAGACAGGTGATCATCAAGGCGGCAAAAGAAGAGATTGATCTTGATGTGGCACATATTGATTCCGAATATAAGATTGGATATGAACTGACGAAAGAGTTGTTGAATGAAACGACAGATGTGACAGCAATTGTCGGATTAAATGACATGATTGCATTTGGAGTCATGGATGCACTTCATGAGGCAAAGATAAAAGTGCCGGCCGATGTGTCGTGATGGGATGTGATAACACACTGTTTGCCAGAATGCATAACATGAATCTGACGACAATCGAGCATTTTGTGACTTTTAAAGGAAGGGATGCATGTGATATTATAATGAAGAAGATAGCATCACATCATTCAGCGAATATGGAAACAGTACCGATCAGTACCTATCATGTGGAATATGAACCGCAGCTGATCGTCCGTGGAACAACAACGTATGCAAAAAATGCACGAAAAAAGAAAAATTAATTCTTTTGCGAAAATTATTATTAATAATTACTCAATTTTACAAACTGAAAATACATGTTAGATGTTAATGCCCCTTATAAATGCGTGAAAATCGATAATAAAAAGAAAAAATCAAAAATAATTTTAACATTTCCAATCAAAAATTTAAAAAAAGCTCGATTAATAAATTTGAAAAATATTAATAAAGAAAATTATTAATAAAAATCGTGGCTATTGACCGGAGTTCCATGAATAGAGTATAATTTATATCAAACGATAACAAGGGAATGGTGAACAGATTTCACCGCTTTTAAGGAGGAAAACAACATGAAATTTTTCATTGACACAGCGAACGTAGAGGATATTAAGAAAGCAAATGATATGGGAGTTATCTGCGGGGTAACAACAAACCCATCTCTGATCGCAAAAGAAGGTAAAGTATTTGAAGAAGTTATCGCTGAGATCGCATCTATCGTAGACGGACCTATCAGTGGAGAAGTAAAAGCTACAACAACAGATGCAGAAGGCATGATCGCAGAAGGAAGAGAGATCGCTAAGATCCATCCGAATATGGTAGTTAAGATTCCTATGACTGTAGAAGGATTAAAGGCAGTTAAAGTACTTGCAGCAGAAGGTATCAAGACAAACGTAACTCTGATCTTCAATGCAAACCAGGCACTTCTTGCAGCAAGAGCAGGCGCTTCATTCGTATCACCATTCCTGGGACGTCTGGATGATATTTCTACAAGAGGAGTAGATCTGATCTCAGAGATCGCACAGATCTTCGAAGTTGCAGGAATCGATACAGAGATCATTGCGGCAAGCGTACGTAACCCGATCCATGTAACAGACTGTGCATTGGCAGGTGCCGATATCGCAACTGTACCTTACAAAGTAATCGAGCAGATGACACATCATCCATTAACAGATGCAGGAATCAGAGAAATTCCAGGCTGATTACAAAGCAGTATTCGGAGAATAAGAATAAGTAAAGCTATCATATATAATGATTCAGGAGGAACAACATGAACAAATTAGAGCTTATGAAGACAGCCAACGAAGTCCGCAAGGGCATCGTTACTGCAGTTCACAGTGCAAAATCCGGACATCCGGGTGGATCACTGTCAGCAGCAGACATTTATACATATCTGTATTTTGAAGAGATGAATATCGATCCTAAGGATCCTAAGAAAGCAGACCGTGACCGTTTTGTATTATCAAAAGGACACACAGCACCGGGATATTATTCAACACTGGCACACAGAGGATTCTTCGGTAGAAGATCTGACAACTCTTCGTAAAGTCGGATCATATCTTCAGGGACATCCGGATATGAAACACATCCCAGGTGTTGATATGTCAAGCGGATCCCTCGGACAGGGAATCTCGGCTGCAGTAGGAATGGCTATTTCAGCTAAGCTTTCAGATGATGATTACAGAGTATACACACTTCTCGGAGATGGTGAGATCCAGGAGGGACAGGTCTGGGAAGCTTCTATGTTAGCGGGACACAGAAAGTTGGACAACCTGGTAGTGATCGTTGATAATAACAACCTTCAGATCGATGGAAAGATTACAGACGTTAACTCTCCATATCCGATCGACAAGAAATTCGAGGCATTTAACTTCCATGTGATCAATATTGATGGAAATGATTTTGACCAGATCGAAGCAGCTTTCAAAGAGGCTCGTGAGACAAAGGGAATGCCGACTGCAATTATTGCAAAGACAATCAAAGGAAAAGGAGTTTCCTTCATGGAAGACCAGGCTGGATGGCATGGAAAAGCTCCTAATGATGAGCAGTATGCACAGGCAATGGAAGAATTAGAGAAAGCAGGTGAAGCATTATGTCAGAAGTAAAGAAAATCGCAACAAGAGAAAGCTACGGTAATGCTTTGGTAGAATTAGGAAAAGAACATGAAGATCTGGTAGTGTTAGACGCTGACCTTGCAGAAGCTACCAAGACGGGAATGTTCAAAAAAGCTTTCCCGGAACGTCACATTGACTGTGGAATCGCTGAGTGTAACATGATCGGAGTTGCAGCAGGTATCGCTGCCACAGGAAAAGTTCCGTTTGCAAGTTCATTTGCTATGTTTGCAGCAGGACGTGCATTTGAGCAGGTTCGCAACTCAGTCGGATATCCAAAATTAAACGTTAAGATCGGTGCTACACATGCCGGAATCTCTGTTGGAGAAGACGGTGCTACACATCAGTGTAACGAAGATATTGCTCTTATGAGAACAATTCCTGGAATGATCGTGATCAATCCTTCTGATGATGTAGAAGCAAAAGCAGCTGTAAAAGCAGCTTATGAGCACGTAGGTCCTGTATATCTCCGTTTCGGAAGACTTGCAGTTCCGGTTATCAATGATAATGCAGAATACAAATTCGAGATTGGTAAAGCCATCACACTTCGTGAAGGTACTGATGTAACAATCATCGCAACAGGTCTTGAGGTATCTGAATCCCTCGCAGCAGCAGAGAAGCTCGCAGCAGACGGAATCAGTGCAGAAGTGATCAATATGCACACGATCAAACCGTTGGATGAAGCAGCGGTTGTTGCAGCAGCAGCTAAGACAGGAAAGATCGTAACAGTTGAAGAACACTCTGTTATCGGCGGACTTGGAAGTGCTGTATGTGATGTAGTTGCAGAAAAAGCACCGGCTAAAGTAATGAAGATTGGTGTAAATGATACATTTGGTGAGTCTGGTCCGGCTGTAGAACTGATTAAGAAATACGGTCTTGACGCAGACAGCATTTATGCAAAAGTAAAAGCATTCGTAAAATAATAATATAGAACGGATAGTCAGAGGCTGTCGCTTTAACGAAAGAAATTTCGTTGGGCGGCAGCTTTTTTGCGGTAAGCAATTAAAAACAGTCAGATTCGTTCTTTGTTTGTGCAAAATCAACCAAAAACAGTCAAAAAATTTGTGAACTAATGTGATTGAAAATGACTGGATTTGACGATATAATGAACTCAACAAGTTGAAAGGAGTAAGAAATATGATTTATACAGTTACGTTTAATCCATCGTTGGATTACATCGTTTCAGTGGACGATTTTAAACTCGGACTTACAAACCGTACAAGCTCAGAACTCATGCTTCCGGGTGGAAAAGGGATTAATGTTTCTATCGTGCTTAAGAATCTTGGAATCCAAAGTACGGCACTTGGATTTATGGCCGGATTTACGGGAAAAGAAATTGCAAGACGATTGGAAGAAGAAGGTGTAGCATCTGATTTCATTCAGATTGAAGAAGGAATATCAAGAATCAATTTGAAACTGAAATCCATCGACGGAACAGAAATTAATGGAAGTGGTCCAAAGATTCCGAAAGAGAAAGTAGAAGAATTGATGAAGCGTCTGAATACGATGAAAGAAGGCGATGTCTTATTCCTTGCAGGAAGTATCCCGGCATCTATGCCAGACGATATCTATAGCAGAATCATGAAAGAGTTGAAAGATAAAGGCATCATGATCGTTGTGGATGCAACAAGAGATCTTCTTATGAATGTACTGGAGTATCGTCCGTTTCTGATCAAACCAAATAATCATGAGCTTGGTGAGATCTTCGAAGTGACACTTAAGACGAGAGAGGACGTCATTCCTTATGGAAGAAAGCTTCAGGAAAAAGGAGCCAGAAATGTGCTGATCTCGATGGCGGGAGAAGGTGCGGTGCTGATTGCGGAAAATGGAGAAGTATATAGTTCGCCGGCGCCGAAAGGAACATTGGTCAATGGTGTAGGAGCCGGAGATTCCATGGTGGCAGGTTTCATGACAGGCTGGATGGAAAAGCAGGATTATGAGCATGCTTTCCGTATGGGAGTCGCAACAGGAAGCGCAAGTGCATTTTCCGAATATCTGGCAACCAGACCGGAAGTAGAAGAAGTATATAAACAGCTGGTGTAAGGCATAAAAGAGAAAAGTGTTGCAAAGAAAACGATTTATCAACAGGAGGGAAAATTATATGAGAATCACAGATTTGCTGGATGCAAGAAGTATTCTTTTGAATGCATCGCCAAAGAGCAAAAACGAAGCACTCGACCAGATCGTTGATCTCATGGTAAAGAGCGAAAAGATCAATGATAAAGAAGCATATAGAAAGCAGGTATATGCAAGAGAAGAAGAAAGTACGACAGGAATCGGAGAAGGAATCGCCATTCCGCATGGAAAATGCGATGCGGTAACAAAACCGGGGCTGGCAGCAATGGTAGTTAAGGATGGTGTGGATTTTGATTCGCTGGATGGGGAGCCTGTTACACTGATGTTCCTGATCGCAGCACCGAATACAGAAGACAATATCCATCTGGATGTATTGAGTAAGTTATCTGTTCTTCTGATGAATGAAGAATTTACAGAGGCTTTGAGAAATGCGGAGACAGTAGAAGAATTTATGGGTATCATCAATGATGCCGATGAAAAAGAAGCAGGAATTGATGAAAGACTTGCGGGAGAAGGAACGGCAGCAGAAGAAGAGACCAGAGGAAAGGTTAAGATTCTTGCAGTCACATCCTGCCCGACCGGAATTGCACATACGTATATGGCGGCTGAAGGAATTGAAAAAGCTGCAAAAGCAAAAGACTGTGCAGTAAAGTTGAGACAAGAGGTTCAGGCGGAGCGAAAAATGTACTGACTTCAAAAGAAATCGAAGAAGCAGACGGAATTATCGTAGCTGCAGATGCACAGGTTCCGATGGATCGTTTTGACGGAAAGAAAGTTATTGTCTGCCAGGTGTCTGATGGTATCAGTAAAGCAGGTGAACTGGTTGACCGTGTGATCAGCGGGGACGTTCCGGTATATCATGCGGCAAATGGAGCAGAAGTGCAGGAAAGTAAAGGTGGAAGATCATCCGGCAGCATCGGACATCAGATTTACACACAGTTGATGAATGGTGTATCCCATATGCTTCCGTTCGTAGTCGGCGGTGGTATTCTGATCGCACTGGCATTTTTGATCGACGGACTTTGCGTAGATATGAATGCATTGGCAAAAGCAGATAGAGCTAACTTTGGTACTATTACACCGGTAGCGGCGCAACTTAAGACGATCGGCGGACTTGCATTTGGATTGATGCTTCCGGTACTTGCGGGATATATAGGTGAAGCAATCGGCGACAGACCGGCACTTGCGGTTGGATTTGTAGGCGGAGTTATCGCAGCAAACGGAAAATCCGGATTCCTCGGAGCGCTGGTAGCTGGTTTTGTGTCCGGATATCTGATTCTTCTTCTTAGAAAACTGTGTGACAAGCTTCCGGATGCACTGGAAAAGATTGCACCGGTTCTGATCTATCCGGTAGCCGGAATTCTTGGAATCGGCCTTCTTATGAACTTTGCGATTGAGCCGGTCATGGGAGCGATCAATACTGCACTGAACAACGGACTGACCGGAATGGGTGGCTCAAGCAAGCTTGTGCTTGGTCTGATCCTTGGCGGAATGATGGCGATTGATATGGGAGGCCCGTTCAATAAGGCGGCATATGTGTTCGGTACAGCCGCAATTGCAGCAGGAAATTATGATATCATGGCAGCTGTTATGATCGGAGGAATGACCCCTCCATGTGCAATTGCACTTGCAACATTATTATTTAAAGACAAATTTACAAAATCAGAAAGAGAAGCAGGACCGACAAACTTCATTATGGGACTCGCATTTATTACCGAAGGAGCGATTCCATATGCGGCAGCAGATCCGCTTCACGTACTGCCGGCCTGCATTGCCGGTTCTGCGGCAGCCGGAGCACTGTCTATGGCATTTGGATGTACACTGATGGCACCGCACGGTGGAATCTTCGTATTCCCTGTAGTGGGAAATGCAATCATGTATCTGGTGGCACTGGTAGCAGGAACTGTAATTTCAGCGGTATTACTCGGAGTACTCAAAAAGAAAATTATATAAAAATAATAGTAAAATACAGGTTTGTCCGCAGAGATGTTGACAGACCTGTAAAAAATGAATAGAATGAAAATCACCAATGTAATATTCTATGGAGGTATGAAGAATGAAAGAATTTAAGTATGTAATCAAAGATAACGAAAGGAATCCACGCTCGTCCGGCAGGAAGAACTGGATGAAACCATTGCAAAATACTTTTCGAAATTCATT
>ENA-OQLB01000669-OQLB01000669.1-human-gut-metagenome-genome-assembly--contig:-NODE-669-length-18181-cov-2.922621_pt1 | contig 18181 bp, 20 predicted proteins | sample MGYA00242656_ERZ504813 | MGnify/ENA primary metagenome ERZ504813 (study PRJEB26092, sample SAMD00036388) | human gut metagenome | host: Homo sapiens | study: EMG produced TPA metagenomics assembly of... | reverse complement strand
GCCGCAGCAGGGCCCTGCCCAGCCGCTGATGACACGCCTGACCGGGACGAGGACGCTGCCGTCACTGCCATGAGCCAGAGCGCCACGACAGCCGCACTGATCCTCTTTGCCATTCCGCTGGTCGGGCTGGTTTTGTCGGTGGTGTGGAGCTTCGGCGGCACCCGCAACCCCGCCCGTCAGCGGCTGGCGCGCGCTATCTGATCCGCACCGTCGTGGTGGCAGTCGCCTTTGCGGTGTTCCTGCTGGTCGGCGCACTGGTGCTGGGCGCTGTGCTGCACGCCGGTCTCACCTACTACTACGCCAACCCCTATTTCTGGTAAGGAGACGCATGAAAGCATCTGTCATCATCCCGAACCTGAACGGCGCAGGCTGGCTGCGAGATTCCATCGAGTCGATCTGGGCACAGACCGAGCAGGATTTTGAGCTAATCGTCATCGACAACGGCTCCACCGATGAAAGCCTTGCGATTGCCCGCAGCTACCGCGGCCGCGACCGCTACACCCTGATCGAAAAACGCCGACAACACCGGCTTTTCCCACGCGGTAAACCAGGGCATTGCGATCGCCAAAGGCGAGTACACCGTCCTGTTCAACAACGATGCCTTCGCCGAGCCGGACTGGCTGGTCGAGCTTATCAGGACCGCCGATGCGACCCGAAGATTTTTGCGGTCAGCAGCCTGATGCTGCGCTACTATGAGCCGGAGCTGGCCGATGACGCAGGCGATTATGTGACGATTTTGGGTTTTGCCTGCAAGCGCGGCGATGGTCTGCGGGCCAGCCGCTACACAAAGCCCTGCCGCATTTTCAGCGCCTGCGGCGGCGCAGCACTCTACCGCAAATCCATTCTGGACGAGATCGGCGTTTTTGACGAGCTGTTTTTCGCGTACTACGAGGACGTGGATCTGAGCTGGCGCGCGAACAATTTCGGCTACAAAAATGTCTACTGCCCCACGGCCAAATGCCGCCACATCTGCGGTGCGACCACCGGCGCGGTGCGGTACAACCCGTTCAAGAGCATCCAGAGCGGCCGCAACAGCATTTTGCTGCCCTACAAAAACCAGCCGCTGCTGATGCTGGTCCTGAATTTCATCCCGATGCTGCTGGGGTACCTGTTAAAAGTCGTTATGTTCCGGCTGCGCGGCTTCGGCAACGACTACGCAAAGGGCTTCCACGAGGCATGGGCCGCCCTGCCGAAGATCGACAAGCCCAAATTCCGGTGGAAGAATCTGCCCAACTATATCTGGGTGGAGGGCAGCCTGATCGTCGGGCTGTTCCGGTATATTGTGTATCGGGTGCAGCGGGCGCTGAAGATTACCTGATTGGGTATTGCCCTGAATTTTGATGCCCCGCGGGGCGTCGGGGACGCCGCCCCCCTACAACGCAATACAACAAAAGCACCTGCTGGCCGGTCACACGCACACCGGTCAGCAGGTGCTTATTTTTTACGCTTTAATCCTCATCTGCAAAGTTGCCGAGGGCCTTGGCCTGCTCGATGACCTTGCTCTCCAGCATCTGGGGCAGGGTCTCATAGCGGACAAAATCAAAGGTGAAGTACCCGCGGCCCTGCGTCAGCTGGCGCAGGAAGGTGGTGAAATCCTGCATCTCCGCCACGGGGACCTCGGCCTCCACGACCTGCAGGCCGTCCTCATCGGGGTTCATGCCCAGCACGCGGCCGCGGCGCTTTGTTACCTCGCCCATGATATCGCCGGTGTTGTCCGCCGGGACATGGGCCTGCAGCGCGCCGATGGGCTCCAGCAGGACGGGGCCGGCCTCGGGGATTGCGGCCTTGTAGGCGATCTTGGCGGCCATGATGAACGCCATCTCGCTCGAATCAACGGGGTGATAGCTGCCGTCCAGCAGGGTGGCCTTCATGCCGACCATCGGGTAGCCGGCCAGCACGCCGTGCTCGGCCGCCTGACGGACGCCCTTCTCAACTGCGGGGAAGAAGTTCTTCGGCACGCTGCCGCCGAACACATTCTCAGCAAACTCGATGCCCTCGCCCTGCACAGGCTCGAACTGAATCCACACATCGCCGAACTGGCCGTGGCCGCCGGTCTGCTTCTTGTGGCGGCCCTGCGCCTTGCAGCTCTTGCGGATGGACTCACGGTAGGGCACGCGCGGTGCCTCCAGCGTGATTTCAACGCCGAACTTATTCTTCAGCTTGGCAAGCGCGACCTCCAGATGCTGGGTGCCCAGACCGCTGATGATCTGCTGCTTCGTCTCGGGATCGACCATAAAGCTGATGGCGGGATCTTCCTCGATCAGGCGGGCCAGCGCGCCGCTGACCTTGCCCTCGTCGCCCTTCTTGGCGACCTTGACAGCCATGCGGTAGCAGCTGATGGGGTAGACGGGTGCGGGCAGCGCCACAACGCGGGCGGGGTCGCACAGGGTATCGCCGGTCTTGGCGGTGGCCAGCTTGGCAACAGCACCGATGTCGCCCGCCGCGATCTCGGCGGTATCGGTCTGCTTTTGCCGCAGACAGTCAGCGTCTTGCCCATGCGCTCCGGCTGGCCGGTGCGGGCGTTGACGGCATTGCTGGCGGCGGTCAGCTTGCCGGACAGCACCTTGATAAAGCTCAGCTTACCGACAAACGGGTCTGCCACGGTCTTGAACACATAGGCACACAGCGGCGCAGCGTCATCGACCGCGATGTCCACAGGGCTGCCGTCCTTATCCTCGGCCACGGCTGCGGCGGTATCTGCGCCGGGCAGCAGCACATTCATGTTGTAGAGCAGCATATCCAGCGCCTGCATGTTGACGGCGCTGCCGCAGAACACGGGGGTGATCTGACCGCTGCGCACGCCGGCGGCCATGCCCTGCACAATCTCCTCGGTGGTGAAGGCCTCACCCTCGAAGAACTTCTCCATCAGGCCTCGTCCGTCTCGGCGATGGCCTCGCTCATGGCCTGGATCAGACCCTCAAAGCGGTGGCCGATGTCGGGCACCTCGATCTGCACCTGCTTGCCGCCCTCATATTTAAAGGCTTCTGGCTGAACAGGTTGATGTACGCGACCGTGCCGTCATCAAGGCGGACCGGCACGACACAGGGGCAGACGCTCGGGCCGAACTTGATCTTCATCTGCTCAAGGATCTTAAAGTAATCGGCGTTCTCAAGGTCGGTCTTGGTGACAAAGATCATCCGCGCCTTGTTGTTTTTCAGCGCCAGCTGGTAGGCCTTCTCTGCACCGACGGTAACGCCGGAGCGGCCGGATACACAGATCAGCACGCTCTCCGCTGCCATGATGCCCTCGGCGGCGCCGGTCTCAAAGTCAAACAGACCGGGGGCGTCGATCAGGTTGTACTTGATGCCCTCATACTCGACCGGCACAACGCTGGCATTCAGCGATGCCTTGCGGCGGGTCTCCTCGGGGTCGAAGTCACTGGCAGTGGTGCCGTCCTCCACGCGGCCCATACGCTCGGTAGCGCCGCTCATGTACAGCAGTGCCTCGGTCAGCGTTGTTTTGCCGCAGCCGGCATGGCCGGCCACCAGAATGTTGCGGATGTCTTTGCTTGCGTAGCCCATGGATCGTCAAACCTCTTTTCGCGCCGGGGCGTTTCCAACCGCCCTGCGGCGTAGATATTCTTTGCGGCGGAGTGAATTTTGAACACTTCCCACCTGTTTGATACTACTTACCACATTGTTGTGGAAATTTAAACAGTTTTTTTAGATTTTTTGTAAAAAATTTTAGGCAAAAGATTGTGTAAAGTGTAAAAAAGAGCCGCGCACCGGCGCGGCTGGGAAAATTGCTTATTTCTTCGTTGTTTTTTTGCGGCGGCGGGCGCGTCCGCTGTCAGCCTTGATCTCCGGCACATAGACATTGTAGCTCAGCAGATACCGGCCGTGGGCGGGCACGCGGTAGAAGGCCGCCTTGATGCGCTCCAGCGGGCTGGAGCCTGTCTCGGCCGCGCTGCCGCTGAGCATGATGACATACTGCATATCGCTGTAGCGGGCGGCCACATCACACTGGCGCAGCGTGGTGTGGATCAGCTCGCCAAGCTGCTCCACCATAGTGGCGGTCTCGGCAGGCTCGGCATTCTGGCCGGGGGCCACCGTCACGATGGCCAGAAACACCGGCAGACCGTAGCGGGCCTGCACACCGCGCAGCACGCGGTAGGTCTCCTTAAAGGTGTCAAAGTCGCAGAGGCAGGCGCCGGTGTTTTCGGTGTCGGGCAGGGCGGCGGTCAGGCGGGAAAGCTCGCTCTCCATGTTGCGGTCTGCCTGGCGCATCTGGCGGTAGGCAGAGCCGGCGCGTCCCGGGTCAATGGCATGGTGCAGGCAGCCCATTGCGTTGCCACGGCGGGCAAGGTCCCGTGCCTCGGTGTGGCGGCCCAGCGATTCCAGCGCCACGATTTCCTCCAGATAGAGGCGCTCCTCGTAGGGGTCCAGCTCAAGCGCGTGGGCACACAGCGATATAATGCGGCCGCTTTCGCCCCACTTTTTGCAAAGCTCCAGCAGGCCCAGAATGGCCGTGCGGTACTGCCCGTGCAGCCGGACGCTGACGCTCTCGACCCATGGCTCGGTGGCAAACTGGGGCAGCAGACGGCCCTTGTACAGGTTGACGATCTCCTCATACAGGCGGCCGCGGCTTTCGGGGTCGGCCTCGCTGCGGGCCTTCTCGGACAGGTCGCTGACCTCAAACACATCCACGCTGCAATCCAGCGCGGGGTTCCACTGGTAGCTGCCGCGGCTGGTCTGGATGCAGCCCTGCAGCTCGGTCAGGCCCTCGGCCTCGATCATATTGCGGAAGCGGTGCAAAATCGCGCGCAGCGCATATCCGGGTTGGTCGAGCGCTCGCCCGCCCACAGCGTATCGGTGATGGTCTTGTGGGACACCCGCTCCCCGCGCTGCAGCACAAGGTACTGCACCAGCGCCGTTGCCTTGCGGGACTGTGCCAGCTGGGCCAGCACCGGCCTGCCGTTTACGCGGATCTCAAAATCGCCCAACATTCTGATTTCGACTGTTGCCATGTGGTATTCCTCTCTGCTCTATACAACGGGGCACAGCGCCCCACCCTCCTCATATCGTTTTATAGTATAACAAAAATCAAGAGGTTTGTCCAGTATAACACGGGATGTTCTTGCTTGGGCGGTGCTTCAGGACACCGCCGGGTTGCTGCCGTCCCAGCTGCCGGGTTCCTCGATATACACCGGTGCGCCCGGCAGCGGCACGATCGCCTTTTGGGTACAAAGCGGCACAGCCTTGCCCTGTGCGTCCTTCTGGGCCACGGTCAGCACAACGGTCAGTGCCGTGACATGGGCGTATTTTTCCCCCTCGGCCTTGGTATAGCTGCGGGCGTAAAACTGCAGGTCACTGATAAACATCCCCATGTAGGCGTCCTTGGGGTAGGCTGTCGTGTAGGCGTAGGCAACATAAGGCAGCTTCGTTCCGCTCTCTAATGTCACCTCATGCTGGGGCTTATAGATGTTTTTTTCCTGCAGATAGAACGCATGTGCAGGTAACCGTCCAGCTCGTTCGCGGTCTCTTGGGTCAGCAGCGGCGTTCCGTCCGCCTTTGTCAGCGCCGGGACCTTATCCTTGTCGATCAGCTCAATATGATTGGGATAGACGCTGAACTCCAACGCCGTACCGCTGCTGACACCGGTTTTTTCTTTGAACACCGTGTCCAAATCACTGTCTGTTGCGCCGTCCGCAAAGCGGATATACCCGTTAGCGCTCAGCAGCTCGCCGCGGATGGTCTCGATCAGCGCATCGGCCAGATTCTGGGCGCGGGTCTGCTGCTGCACCTGCATATACGCCTGCGCGCTGGGCTGTATCAGCGTGACAGCCGCAAGCGTAAACAGCGACAGCAGCACCATGCAGACAACAAGCTCGACCAGCGTTGTTCCCCTTTTGTTTTTCAGCACTCGCATCATGGTGTTCCCTGTCCCCCGCTGGTATTTGACTGGCCCTTGCTGTAACGGTGGAAGGTGTAGGTCTCATCCGTGCCATCCTCCGAGGCCTTTGCCTCAAGCTTTTGCTTTTGGACATTCCCAACAACAAACTGTGCGCCCGTACCGGTAAAGGTATAGCTTGCAGTGCCGCCGTCATTCACCCATTGGGGCTTTCCATCTCCGGCGGGGTACAGCTTTTCGCACTGCGCATAGGCCGTCTGGCGGATCGTTTCCGCCTTCAATGACATGGTGCGCGCATAACGCAGGGACACCACGAACAGCGCCGTAAACATAAGCAGCAGCACAAGGGAAACGATCACTTCCACAATCGTTTCTCCGCTTTGATTTTTAAGGTATCTCGACATAGCCGCTCCTTTCCGGGTCATTGGCGCACAAATTTGCTGCTCTTTGTCTGGTTCAGGTCATAGTGAATCTTGATTTCGGTATCATCATCCTTGCGCAGTGTATATGTGCTATCAACATCCGTGCGTTTAAAAACGAGTTGTTGATTCGTTTCATTTTCGCCAACCTTGGTCAACTGATAACTGCTATACCGGGCCGTATCCGTGCCAATCGTATAGTACGCCACTTTACATGTGCTGGTGTGCTGGTAGCTCCTTGTGTAGGAGAACTTCTCGCTCCCTTGCTTTGCAGTCACCGTCACCTCCACAACATAATCCGACAGTTCCTTATCTTTAAAGCTGTCAAGCTGGCCGTTAAGTGCAGTAATGTCATAGCCCTTTGTTGCCAGCGCTGCAACATACTCGCTTTTATCCACCTCGTCAGCCGGCGTCTTTTTGAGCGTGATCTCCAGCCCGCTGCTTTCGTCCGCAAAGGTATGCTCTGTGGCATCACTGTAGGTAGTCTGCAAAAGGTAGGTTTTGTCAATGAACGCTGCCAGGCTGTCCGCCTGCGCACTGCCCGCTGCCGTGCTGTAGCCGGTCAGCTGGTCATCCAGCACATCGGAAAAGCTCGTTGCAAGGGTATACACCTCCTGCTCTATCAACTGGCGGTTCGCGTTCGCCGTCAACACAGACGCCGCATAGACCAGCGCCGCAGACAGCGCCGCAAAAACCGCGCCGATACACAGCACAAGGATCATTGACAGTCCCTGTTGATTTTGCATGATACCGCGGGCTTTTCTGCCCATAGGTATACCCTCCTTCATTGTGTTATCCCACTGCAGGCAGCTCCTCTTTCTCAGCTGCAGCCGTTTCGGGCGTTGCCCGCAGGGCACGCGCCGCCCGCAAAACCGGTGGCGCTGCGGCAGGGCTTTGCTCTGCTGCAGCGTCCTGCGCGGGCTGCTCCTCTGCTGTCATGGTCAGGGCGGCAGCTGTACCGTCATTCGGCACAGTCAATTCCAGCTTTTCAGACTGGGTGGTCTTTTCCGCATCGCCCTCGGCCAGCACAGTAACCTTACCGGTAATGCGCTGGCGTGTATCGTCCTTGTGCAGCAGATCGACAAGGTCAGGCAGCGTTACGCGGTAGCCAGGCTCACCGTCACGGTCAAGGTATTCCAGCGTTGCAAAGGTTTCGAGCTTATAGCGCGGCGTACCGCTGGCGTCCTTCAGCTCATAATGGCCCTCCAGCGTCACATGGTTCGTTGTAAGTACGGGATTCTTGTCCTTGTCAAGGACTGCCTCGCCATCCTTGTTCGTCTTGACCGTAGTGGTCAGATCATAGAATGTGCGCCCGTTTTCTTCGGTCGGCAGGATCGTGATCGTATAGGCAGTATCCTTTATTATAACAACCTTTGTCACAGACAGGATTTCCCCGCACTTGGTTGTGATCGTACCGTCCTCGTCCATTACATTCCGCTCGGCCACAGTAAAGGTGATCTTGTCGGTTGTGTTGCCATCGGCAGAAGCGATCTCCAGTTGATACTTGTCTGCCAGACCTTCCCCTGTTTCCTTGCTGTAGTTTACGGCGTTCCATTCCACTGCAAAGCGAGAAATATCCGCCTCTGTGCTTGCGGGCGTCCATGCGTCTCACCGTCAGCGCCGAACAGCTGCAGGGTTGCTTGGAATCTACAGTTGTAAAGGCGTTCTGGTTCGTCTGCGGTGCATCCAGCTTGATTTTGGGCAGCTGCATCTGGGTGGGGGTTGCCTGCGCACTGTCTGCAACATAGTAGTACCAGTTGGAGCTGGCGGTTGTGCCATCGGTGGACATGCTGCGCAGGGCGGGCAGCAGCCAGTAACCGGCATACTCCGGCTTCATGGTAAAGCTTCATCGCCAAGCGCAAACGCTGCGCCGCCCGCTGTTGTTTCTGCCTGTGCGCCGCCGTCCATCTGGCCTTCCGGCAGCAGGCGCAGCACGCGGCCGGTCGTGTCGGCCAGCATTGCATTCAGCGCGTCCGTCAGGTCTGCCAGCTTTTGGGCCTTTGCATCGGGCGTCTGCTCCTTCTGATAGTTGTTCGCCAGATCAGCAATTTGCTTGTAATCCTCGGCATTCTTAAAGAGATAGCCATGTAGTAGTAGCTGCTGCCGCTGCTGCTGTCTTGAACCGTCAGCGTCAGCTTCTCCCCGGTCAGGAACTGGGTCTGGCTCGGCGTCTGGTAGCTTAGCGCGGCTGTGGTCACAACGGGCGCAGCAAGGCGCTTTTCTACAACCAGCAGGTTGCTGTACTCACCGTTCGGGCTGCAATACTTCGATTCGTCAGCCGCATTTGCTACGACATAGAACCGCAGGGTTGCACCCTGATACTTCTCAAGGTCAACGGTGCAGCTGTTTTTCGTGATGCCCGGCCAACTGGCAAGCGGCGTCCAATTTTCGCCCTCACCCTTTTCTGCGTACAGGGTATATCTCACCGTGTTCTCGCCTTTGGCGTCCGCACTTGCGGGCCAGGTGATGTCGTAGTTCAGTGCATTGGCGCTGTTGTCGTTGGTGCGCATGATGCTGTTGACCTGACCTACCGCAGACAAGCGCTGCTGAACCGTACAATCTGCCTCGCCCGCCAGACCGATTGCATTGGTGTCCCCATCGCCCGGCTTGCGGGTGACATGCAGCCGCACCTTATCATAGCGCCAGCTACCGCTTGCAAGGTCATCGTCCACGCAGAGGGTCAGGGTATAGGTGCCGGTTTTGGCGTTAAATTTGATTTTATCCGCCAGCGACACGCCGTCCTTCAGCTCGATTTTTTCCTTGCCCGCGATTGCGGTGGTTTCGCTATCCTTTTCGGTCAGCAGGCCGTACAGGGTGACATCGTAGTCATGTTCTGTTGTATCTGGCGTGGTGCCGTCCGCATTGTACTGCGTCCATGTAAAGGTATAGTTCAGCTTGTTGTTTCCGTCCACATTGCTCGTGGTTTCGCTGCTTACCTTGGGGGCTTTCAGAAGCGTGAGGTTGAGGTTGTCCGTGCGAATCTGCTTTGTAACAAATCCACTTATGCTGTACCACGGGTCATTGTCTGCAAAGAACTGCAGCGGGGTCAGGTGGTAATAGCTGAATTTGCCGTCCGCCCCGCGCACGATCTCGATGCCGTTGTTCCAGCTGACGGGGTTAATGTTACCCTCTCCAATAGCTTTCAAGCTTCATCTGCGGTGATTTCCCAGCGGGTCACGACCTGCGGATAACCGGCATCAATAGGCACAGAGATGACCTTCAGGTCGGTGTAGCTGCCGTCAAAAACCACGGCGGGCAGGTTGCTCAGCACAAATTCCGTGCCGCTGCTGTAGACCGGCTTTTCCACCGCAGCAAGCGTCACATACTGGCCGTTCAGCGGCTTTGTGTTGGTTGCTGCTGTACCCTCTGCCGCATTGCTGATTGTTTCGTCACCGTTGTATTTACCCACCAGCATAACGCGGTAGTTCGGCACGGTGTTGGTTATCGTATCAGCGGTAAATTTCAGGTTCACGGTAATCGACAGATCATCCGCCGTGCTGCCGGTTATGACCGGCTGACCCATGGTTGGCTTATTTGTTTCAAACGCCGTACCGTGGACAAGGCCGCTGTTGCTCTTTGAATCACCGGTAGCATAGTATGTTCTAGGAATACCGATCTCTTCATCATAGCGGGCAGATCCATCCATGCACCTGTTGCACCTGTACCCGGGGTTGCCGTGGCGCGCAGGCGGGTGGCCGAGCCAAGACCTTCTGTTATCAATGCCTCGGTTTTGTTTTTATCCAGCGTAATCTTCGTACCGGATTTGTTCATCAGGTAGGCGGTTACTTTCCAGTCACCCGCATCTTTGTAATCGCTTGCGTTTGTCAGCACAAGATACTGGCCGTAGGTCTGTCCGTTGCTGGGCTGTTTTTTCAGGCGGATCTCCAGCTTCGGGGTGGGCAGGGGGCGCACGAAGTACTGCGGGTCAGACTTACCTCTGCACCTGTGGCGGTTCCGTTCACGGCCTTTACACCGACACAGAATTGGCTGTTGCCAATAGCTTTCGCCAGCGCATCATCCGCGTCAAACAGATAGCGCGTGCCGTAGACCTTTATGTCTTTGTAGTTTTCCAAAGCAACAGTGTTCGCACCGTCAACCTTATACAGCGTTACCAGATAATGGCTTACATTCTGTATCTCGTTCTGCGGGAAAATGCCCTCTGTGGCCGCGGCCGTCCATGTCACCTCATAGCGGCCATAGACAGCGCTGTCAACGTTTTCATGTTGGACTTTTACATTAGAAACCGTCCCGGGGCTGAACTTGTCCAAAACTTGCGTATAGTAGTTCTGGATCAAGTCGTCCGTGATGTCCTTCATACTCGGGCTTACTGTTGTCTGTATCGCCGTACCACAGCAGGATGGTGGCAAGATTCTGTTGGTTGATATCCTCCGTGTACTGGCTGTTGGAATCATAGAAAATCGTAGCCAGTTTTTGTTCAGTGGTTGCAGGCTGTTCAGTGGTTACAGGCTGTTTTATGTAACATTTTGTAGTATCAACCGTATTCAAATTCCGATCAAACATCATACCTGCTGCAAAGAAACTGTTTCCGCTCTCTATGGAGTTATCAATACCCGCATACAGCCGTGTACCATATTTATAGTGGTCACCACAAGGCTCACCGTATGTTTTTCCACTGTTAACAGTTGTCTTGTTGCTTGGTTGACCTTCCGTAAGCTTCAGCAGTGCCGCTATCTTCTTTTCTTCAAAGCTGTTTTCGTCCATAAAGTAGTTGCCGTAGGCACGATGTTTTCACTTCTACGGTTCATCGCAATGGGTGCGTTATTGGTACTAACCGTATTTTTATACAGGGCAAAACAATTCGTCACTGTGGTGGATGCACTCGTTGCACTGCCATTGCCACGGTTGCCGCAGATACCTGCAAACAAGTTGATATCGCCTGATTTAAGTGAAATTGTAACATCCGTAGCGTAGTTACGGCAGCGGTCAATATAAACCTCGACCTTATTCGGAATTTTTGTTCCACCGTCACCAAATGGTCCCAGCCAGCCCATGATGCCGGCTGCCAGCGACTCGCACTGCATCGTAACATCGCCGTTCACGCAATCGACAATGTTGATGCGCAGATAGTCATTTGTACCGTCCGCCATGACCACCTTGCCAAGGATACCGGCAACATCGTTGGCGCCGTGCTTTTTGTCACCCTCCCAATTTCCGCTGGATAGAATATCGCCGTGGTTCTGGCAGGAGAGGATATTTGCCGTGCCGCCGGGGGTGGGCTGGTCAAAAAAGCCCACAATGCCGCCGACCGTGCCCGAACCGCCGCCACAGTTGGTATTGGTGTTAAGGCTGCCGAAGTTGAAGGATTTTTCAATCGTGCCGCCGTTTTTCAGCCAGGAGGCAATGATGCCGCCGATATAGTTGGAGCCGCTGTCAAACACAGTGCCAAGGTTCACACACTCGCTGATGACCCACTTGTCATCGGCCGTGTTCTGCTGCACGCCGATCACACCGCCCACATAGGCAATATTTTTGTTGTCTCTATAGGTCGTGTCATCGTCATTTTTATTGCTGTCTGTGCGGGTAAAGCGGCGCACGGCGGCGCAGTTGACCAGCAGCTTGACCTCGCCGGTTGCCTCGTTCATGCCGATCATACCGCCGATTTTGGATTCATCGGTCGTGTTATCGCCGTAGACAAACCACTTACCGGTTGCCGCGCCTGTGATCGTGCCGTTGACGGTGTTGAAGCCTGCCACGCCGCCCAGATAGCCGCTGGATTTTCCGTTTGCAGCAGTTGTACCGCGCAGACCGACCAGCAGGTCATTTTTGGCAAGGCCGGTGGCGGTGTAGACTTCGCTGTAGTTATTCGGGGACACCGTATCAACGCCTTTAAGGTCGTTATAAGTATTGCCTTTCAGGGTGCTGATCATGGTATTGACAGCATCATTTTCATCGGCTACTTCTTCAATTTTTTCAGTTTCTCCATTTTTTCTTTCCACTTTGCCGTCCAGCAACATGCTGACCCGGTCAAACATTGTTCTTTCACAATTTACGCCATCGACCTGATAGGTAAATTTATCCGTAAATGCCGCACCACTGCCGCTGCTGCTAATACTGCCGTTGTTTGCGCCTGCCACGCCGCCCACAAAGCCGTAGCGCGCGGTGATGATACTGCCGCTGTCCTTCGCTGTGGCAACATAGCAGGATGTAATGGTGCTGTTGTTACGGCCCGCAATGCCGCCCACGCTGCTGGCGCTTTTCAGCTTTTCCGCATAGGTCTGGCTGTCGCTCAAGCCCGAGGCACCCATCACCTGCAGCTTGATTTGGGGCACACTGCACCCATCAACCTTACCATTGTTCAGGCCGACGATGCCGCCCACGGTGTCCAGCACATTGCTGCGCCCGTGGTGATATTTGCCGCAGTATCAGCCTTGCCCAGCGCGCCCTGATAGGTACACTTTAACAGAGTGCCGTTGCCGGCATTTTCGCCGCTACGCCGCCCAGATTCTTGTATTTATTCAGATTGTCTGTAATGTTCAGTGTAACATTTGTTTCGCTGATTGTTGCGCCTGCATATTGACGCCCGCCGCACCGCCAAGGCTGATGCTGTCTGCCCGGCCGTAAGGCCGTTGAGCGCCAGTGCAGGGCTGCTGACAGTACACTTATCAATCGTACCGGCATTTTTGCCTGCAATGCCGCCTACATTGGTGGCCGGGCCATGGAAAGCGATGTTGGCGTTTTCTTTAAGCATAACACCGCTGATCGTTGCACCCGCATTGTTGATGGCCGTGACCGCGCCGATGCTTTCCCCGGCAAAGGTAATAGTACAGCTGCCGACAGTGCCGCCCGTGATGGTGCCGAAGTTATTGGCCGCAATGCCCGCCGCATCGCACTTGGCAACGCCGATTTTGACGCCATTATCCACGCTGGCGTTTATAATTTGGGCGCCTTTTTCATTGCTGCCTGCAATACCGCCCGCATTGCCGTTGGTGGCATATACCGTGTAGTTGTTTCCGTTCGGCTTCGCATTGTTGGTGCAGCGTGTAATCGTGCCTATCTGCCCGTTAGTGCCAGCCCTATTGCTGCCCGCAATACCGCCTGCAAACTGGTCATTGGCGCGCACACATGCCCCATCAACCAGCGTCACACCGGTAATATTGGCATAGTTTGCACCGGCTGCGCCGCCTGCGTAGTTCTTGGTGGCCGTGACGGTGCCTGTCACATTGCCGCCCTCAATGCTGGCTGTTGTGGCGTTGCGCGTGTTGTTGCTGCCCGCAATGCCGCCTGCATAGCTTTCTGCCGTAATGTTGACCTGCAGGGTTGTGCTGCCCAATGCGATGTTGCCGCAGTTTACGCCTGCAACACCGCCCGCGCACTCGTTTGCCTGCACCGTAACGGGGATCGTATTATCGGAATTGTTATAACTTATGCTCGCACCTGTCAGGTTCAGGCCCGCCACGCCGCCGATGATGTACCGACCGCGCACGGTGATGCTTGCTGCCGGGGCCGAGTCCGTGACCGTCCCGTTGTTGATGCCGACGATGCCGCCAAGGTAGGCATAGCCGTCCTGCTGGGTGCCAGTGTGGCGTAGGTATGGCAGTTTTTGATGCTGCCGCCATTCCAGCCGGCGATGCCGCCCGCCGCGCTCTTGTGGGAGACAATGCCGTAGTTGGTGCAGCTTCCAGCGTTGTGTTTTGGGTCACACAGCCGATGATGCCGCCCGCCATATAGCCGCGGGCATCTTTACCGCCAGCATAAGCGTTATAGTTAAAGCTGTTGTTATAGTCCTGCAGGCTGACACCGCTGCCGAGGGTGCCGGTCTCGCCCCGCATTTTCAGGCTGCCGACCGATGCCGCATTGCTTTGGCTGCCGTTTGTTGCGCTGCGGATGGTCAGGCGGGTTTCTGCATCGTTATAGCCAACAATGCCGCCCACATAGGCGTTGACCTCCAGATTAAACTGGTTGGCCGCGCCGTTGAGGTTCATCTCTTTGTCACTGCGCGGCAATGTATTGACCGTCACAAGGCCTGTTTTCTCCGCCACGGCGGGCAGAATCGTTGTCAAATCGTTCGAGGCCGATGCCAGCAGGCAGTTATAGCCGATGATGCCGCCCGCCAGACCGTCGGCCTTGATGCGGCCCGCCTTTGCGTGGTTGTAAATCTGCCGACCGTGCCGCCGGATGTGGCGGATGTAATGGTAAACGCCGTTCCGTCCGTGCCGGCCACCGGCATGTTAGCGCCGATGACACCGCCCACGCAAAGCGTGCCGCTGATTTCCGTCACCTTTATATCGGCCGCGGGCAGGGCCGGGGCAAGGTTCAGGCCGATCATACCGCCGACCGCCTTGCCGCCCACGACCTCGCCGCTGACGGTCAGCAGCGAGGTGCTGGTATTTGTAATTTTCGTCGTTGCATCGTTGCAGCCGACCAGACCGCCGACAAAATCATTGCCGCAGATGACCGCGCCGATCTGCACCGTGGTTGCCTCATTGTCCCATGTAAGCACGGCATTTTTGCCGTTGCGGCCGACCAGACCGCCCACATAGTCCGCGCGGGTGGTCTTTTCTTGATTGCTTGCATCTTTATAGATGCTCAGCGCCTGCAGCAGGGCGCTGCGGCTGCTGTTGGTGGCGGTGTCCGAGGCCATGCTGCTGACACAGTTTTGAATGGTGGCAGTTGTATTTGCTGCGTTGGTGCTGCCCCAATCGGCATCATTCAGGCCCGCAATACCGCCCACATAGGCCGCATTTTTGCCAAGGCCCGCCACAAGGCCGCTGTTGGTAACGCCGCTGACCGTGCTTTGGCTGCCGTTGACCGACACAACACCGCCCACATAGCGGTTGCCCAGCACGGTGCTGCTGTTGCTGCCGCCGGTTATTTCAAGCTGGCTGCCGCTGAAGCCGCCCGCCATGCCGCCGACAAAGCAGCGGCCCAGCACATAGCCCTTTTGCGTGGTGCAATTATCCAGCTTACACCCGCTGGCAAAGCCACCAAACCGCCGACAAAATCACCCTTGAGCGGGCTGTCATCGGTGAGTGCGCCATCGTTAGCATACCCGCCCTTGACGGCGGTTTTCAGCTGTGTTTCGGTCATATCGCGGCGGGTGGTGCTGGTGCTGCCGCTCAGCGTGACATCTTTGCAGTAGCCCGCAATGCCGCCGAAGAACTGGCCCAGCACACGGCTGTTTTCGCCAAGGTAGTTGACGCCCACGCTGACCGTACCCTCGTTCTGAAGGCCGGTCAGGGGGTCAGTTGTATTGCCGCTGTTATAAAGATTGCCTACAACACCGCCCGTAAAGGCGCTGCCGATGACGGCGGCCTTGTTGGTTATGGTTTTTTTATTGATGGGGTCTGCCTCAAGCTTCAGGTTGGCGGCATCCATCGTGCCGACCACACCGCCCACGCCGATGCTGCGCCAGATCGAGTTTTGCCCGCTGGCGGCTGCGGCGTAGCGTGCCTGTTCCGTAAGGGTTTTGTCCGCAGCTTTGGGGCTGTTGTCCTGCAGCAGACCGGCTACCGTCACATTGGCATCCACCGTCAGCGTGGAAATTGTTTGCGTCTGGCCGTTTTTGGGTATGGCAACGCCACGAGGCCGCCAATGCCGCGCGGCTCGTTTGTATAATAGGCTGTGCCACTTACTGTTGTGCGGGCTGTCGCGGTGGCGGTATCGTCAAAGGGCAGCATTGCCAGCACCTGCGCGGAAACCGCATTGTTTTTGCCGTGGGTCAGGGTGCATTTTTCCAGCGTGCCGGTGTTGACGCCGCACAAAGCACCGACCGCGCGGATGTCGCGGTACGCGCTGTCAGTTGTTTCCAGCGGCTGCAGGGCTGTGGTCCCGGTCAGCGGCAGGGTGCCTTCTGCGCGGGCAACGACCTCAACATTGACCTGCACATCGGCATCGCGCAGGGTCATGTTTTTGATCGTGCCGTTATTCTCACCCACAAGGCCGATGTAGCGGTCAAGCAAATTTTCGTTTTTCTGTCTGCCGGTCCGGGAAACAGAGCTGCCGCGCAGCTGCAGGTTCATGATGGTGATATTTTCGCCGTCCAGCGTTACATTTTTGGGCAATGTCAGAATGGTCGGCCACGCCACGGCCTCCTCTGCCGAGGGGACCTTGCCTCCGGCGGGAAGTTTTTGCCCTGTGCCGGGCAGTAGACCGTAACGCTGCCGCCGGTCCAGTTCAGCCGGTGGCACCAAGGCTCTGCGCGGCGAGGGTGTAGTCGGCAGTCTGGCCGGACGCCCAACTGTCCGCCCAGCGCAGGTTGTACAGATGGCGGAAATAGGTAAGGTTGCCCTCAGTGGCTGTTGCCTCTTTTGCAAACAGGCTGTTTTCCACATTGGTGTCGGCCGGGGTGCTGGGGGTATAGCTGCCGGAATAGTCGTCCCGCGCTTGGCCTGCAGCGTGACATAGAAATCCTGCGGCCCGCCCGACATCAGGCGGGTGATGCTGTACAGGCTGGTGTCGGCCACACTAATTCTGTTTGCCCCCGCGCCGCTGTCATTCTCGCAGGAGCGCAGCAAATCAGCGCTGGCCATTGCGTCCAGCGTCAGGACAAAGTTGCCCTTGTTGTAGCTCAAGGGGTAGTAGAGGGTCTTTTCAACCGGTGTTTCCTTGCCATCCGCACCATAGCTATAGATTCTTGTTTTCAGCGGCACCGGCTCATTGGTCTTGACTGCCGGCAGCTCCACCTCGATCTCAAACAGCTTTTTCGTGCCGTCCTTGCTGTAGCTGTTGCCACATACTGGACCTGCGTGTCGCGGGTCACATCGCCGCCCCAACTCAGGGTCAGTGTTTCGGTGTTGGAGAGGCGCGGGTTCTTGACCTTCAGCTTGGTCTGCTGCAGCTCGACCACATTCACACGGTCCTCGGCCGAGTAGTAGCCCACAAGGCTGTCATGGCGGCGGTGGTCATAGCTCCGGTCATAAATGTTCGTTGCGCCGTCCGTTTCCACAAAGCGCAGCTTATCGGCGTTTGTGTCATAAAACACTGAGTACACCTGCCCGCTGGCGGCGTCGATCTCAACGCAGATGGCCGCATTCAGCAGCGAATCATCGTAGATGTAATCGCCCAGCAGCTCGCGCAGCAGTTCATTGTCGCTGTCATCATCTGTTACTTTATCATAATACAGGGCATAGATATTTTTGTTCAGCTCATCGGCCTTCTGCGCGGCGGGGTCAAAATGCGCGCCTGCCTGACCGTTCAACAGCACCTTCTGGCGGAAATCGTCCAGTTCGCCCGCTGTGTCCCTGCGGGTCAGGGCGATCTGCGCGGTCTGGAAAAGGGTGCGGGCGTTCGCCTCGTTCTTCTCAAATCGGGCCAGACGGGTATAGGCGATTAGGCCGCCCCCCACAATGGCCGCCAAAATTGCCATGATCGCCAGCACAACCATAAGCTCCACCATCGTGAAGCCGCTGCTTCTGCGCGTTTTCTTGTTGCAATGCACCATAGATGCTCCCGTTTATATCACGGCATTGCCGCATATTCCCGCCCGGCAGACGCCGTAGCGGCCGTTGGAATTTGCGGCAGCGCCCTGCAAATTTGTACAGTAAGACATAATAAGACTATATATGACAGTATTATACTCGGTTTGTGATCTTTTCGCAACAAGTGTGGTGAGATTTCGACAAATTTACACCAAATATAGTGTTCTATACGGGCGGCACATACTATTTTGACAGATTTTGTGTTACATTCCAACAATAGTGTGGGATTTTTTCGTGAAATTTCTTGCAAATACAGCCTCTGCGGGGTATACTGGTTAGTGTGTTATATATAGAAGTAGAGGAAGTGAAACCATGCTGGCAGCACGACTGGCGCCTGGCTGCGCAACACCGGGGAAAAATGGGCCAGGACCATCCTTTGCTGAAAAGCTGGCCCTGCTGCTGGCATTGCTCGCTGTGATCTATACCGTTGTGACCGGCGCGGCCGAGCTGCGCTATCAGGCCCGCGCGCGGGAG
>ENA-OQLB01000668-OQLB01000668.1-human-gut-metagenome-genome-assembly--contig:-NODE-668-length-18184-cov-1.467076_pt1 | contig 18184 bp, 22 predicted proteins | sample MGYA00242656_ERZ504813 | MGnify/ENA primary metagenome ERZ504813 (study PRJEB26092, sample SAMD00036388) | human gut metagenome | host: Homo sapiens | study: EMG produced TPA metagenomics assembly of... | reverse complement strand
TGCTTCAGTTCTTCTCTCTTTTCAGATATTCCTTCGCTGTCTCCGACTGTTTCTGAAGCGGACCAAAACTGCTTTTCCAACTCTCCCAAAATATCATTAACACGGACCAGATTGCTCTGCTCTTCTTCCAGTTTGCGAAGAGATAACGCCTTGCGGCGCTTAAATTTGACAATCCCGGCCGCCTCATCAAAAAGCTCTCGTCTCTCTTCCGGCTTACCGCTCAGGATCTTGTCAATCTGTCCCTGTCCGATGATCGAATATCCTTCTTTTCCGATACCTGTATCATAAAACATCTCATTGATATCTTTGAGCCTGCAGACACTGCCGTTGATCAGGTATTCACTTTCCCCCGAACGGTACAACTTCTTGTGACTTTAACCTCTTCAAACTCCACCGGGAGTTTGTGATCTGAATTATCCAGTGTGATCGCAACCGATGCGTAGCTGAGGGGTTTCCGGTTTTCCGTGCCGGAAAAAATAACATCCTGCATCGTACCTCCACGGAGCTGCTTCACCTTCTGCTCTCCGAGTACCCAGCGGACGCATCCGCCACGTTACTTTTCCCACTTCCGTTCGGTCCGACGATTCCGGTGATCCCGTTATGAAATTCAAAGACAATCTTATTTGCAAAAGACTTGAATCCCTGTACTTCAATACTTTTTAATACATGCCTCACCTACTGTACCTTTCCTTCTTTCAGCTTCAGGATTGCCTGATAAGCCGCTTCCTGTTCGGCAGCCTTTTTGGTCCTTCCGATACCACATCCAAAGGCTTCTCCGCCGATCACAACCTCTACACGGAAGGATTTATTGTGGTCCGGTCCCTCTTCTCCTACCAGCTGGTAGACAATTCCTTTTTCCTGACCGCCCTGTACCATTTCCTGCAGGATAGTCTTGCTATCATAAAAGAGCCGTTTCCCTTCCAGGTCGTTTAAAATATATTTTAAAATAAACTCTTTCGCATTAGCAAAACCACCATCCAGATAAATCGCACCAATCAGTGCTTCCAATGCATCCGAGGTAATAGACTCTCTGAATCTTCCACCGGTCGCGTCCTCACCTTTCCCAAGCAGCAGATAACTTCCAAGTTCCAGATCCCGCGCACAAAATGCAAGTGCCTTCTCGCATACCATGCTTGCTCTTAATTTAGTCAGTTCTCCTTCCGGCATTGTCTGGTTCTCGAAAAAAAGATATTCGCTTGAAATCAGTTCCAGAACAGCATCTCCAAGGAATTCCAGACGTTCATTACAGTCTGCCTTCTTCATATGCTTTTCATTCACATAAGAGCTGTGCGTCACAGCATGTCTGAGCAAATGGCTGTCCTTGAAATTGTAGCCGATTTTTTCTTCCAGTTCCTTTACATTTCTGCTCATGATTGCTCCTCCAATTTTAAAAAAGGACACTCCCCAAAAATGGGGATGTCCCCTGTAATCATTTTCCCTAGTTAACAGCGTTCTTGATCTGTTCTACAGCATCACCTACTGTTGCGATCTTTTCTGCATCTTCATTTTCAAATTTCGATATCAAATGCATCTTCAATTCCCATAATAATCTGGAAAATATCAAGCGAATCAGCTCCCAGATCATCTACAAATGTAGTGTCCATCGTAATTTCATCCGGGTTACATCCCATCACATCAACAATAATGTCTTTCAGTTTTTCAAATTCCATAATTCTTAATCCTTTCTGAGCTTATTCCTGTGCGGATTTTTCTTCCGCCTGATACATTCTTTGATCTTTTCATTGATTCCTTCTTCTTTGAAGGTTACGCACTGCAAAATTGAATTGCAGACTTCTTTTGCCTTGGAACTGCCGTGTGTCTTTACTACCAGACCAGTGAGTCCAAGCAGTGGTGCTCCACCGTACTCACTTGCGTCAAAATCCTTCATAGTCTTTTTCAGCACCGGCTTAACCAGAAGTCCACCGATCATGCCGCGGAGATTCTGCTTCATACCACCTTTGATCTTGCTTACAAGAACCGATGCTACTCCTTCATAGAGTTTCAGGATCACGTTGCCGGTAAATGCTTCACAGACGATAACATCTGCCTGTCCGTGAGGGATTTCTCTCGCTTCAATGCTTCCGATAAAGTTAATATCCTTACATTCTTTCAGCATAGGAAAAGTCTCCTTGACCAGGGCATTACCCTTTTCTTCCTCAGCTCCGATATTGACGATCGCAACCTTCGGATTCTTGACTCCCATAATATGTTCCATATAGATCGAACCCATCTTAGCAAACTGCACCAGATGTGAAGGTCTTGCATCTACATTCGCCCACAGTCGATCAAAATGGAGAATCCTTTTTCTGTCGGGATCAGCGGTGCAAGCGGTGGTCTTTCCACCCCTTTGATACGTCCAACCAGAAGCTGTCCCCCGGCAAGAACCGCACCGGAACTTCCTGCTGAAACAAAAGCGTCAGCTTCTTTATCCTTCACCATCTTAAGACCTACCACAATGGATGAGTCTTTCTTTCTGCGGATCGCCATAACCGGCGGTTCTGCTGTCTCAATTACTTCCGATGTATGAACAACCGAAATCTGTTCTTTATTATATGTGTACCCGGAAAGTTCCTGATTGATGACATCTTCTTTTCCGACCAGGATCACATGGATCGCATCTGACTTCCCGACCGCCTCGACCGCACCTTTGATGATCTCATGCGGTGCGTTGTCTCCGCCCATTGCATCGACAACAACTTTTGTTATTTCTTTCATACTGTTACCTCCCAGCATTACTAAACCAATTCTACTAGACATGACCGTAAAAATCAATAATATTTAGCAGATTTAGGAAAATTAGGAAAAAGAAAAGGAGTTAAGCAATACGCCTAACTCCTGTACTATAGCCTTTTTTAATTAGTTTTCTACAGTAACGATTTCTCTCTTGTTGTAAGATCCACAAGCTTTGCAAACTCTGTGTGGCATCATAAGTGCTCCACATTTGCTGCATTTCACCAGATTCGGTGCGCTCATTTTCCAGTTTGCTCTTCTTTTGTCTCTTCTTGCTTTAGAAGATTTATTCTTTGGACAAATTGACATAGGTTACACCTCCTTAAAATTCTTGTAAAGATCGCGGATAACTGACATTCTAGGGTCAAGACTGGTGTCTTCGCAGTCGCAGCTTCCCTCATTCAAGTTCTGACCACATACACTGCAAATCCCTTTACAGTCTTCGCTACATAGAACTTTCATCGGCCACCCTACTAAAATCTCGTTATAGAGCAGCTGCTCCACATCAAGATGATATCCGTCAATGTAATTCGCTTCATCGGATTCGCCATCATCTTCTCCGTCTGCCAGAGCTGTATTCACCTGCTTTTCAAAGGAAAGCGTGAAATCTGTCGGTACATCTGTAAGACATCTGTCACACGGAATGATTACCGTAAGACTTGTCTCACAACTGATATGAAGTTTTTTTTCGCCGGCATACTCGACATGAATATGCACAGGCTGTGTCCGGCTTACCAGAAATCTGCTTCCGTTCACCTTCACTTCTTTCATCTCAGTGCCGACCACTTCGTCAATGGACTTATGCGGTTCAGATAAGACTTCGGACAGGTCAATTAACATAATTCTTTCTCCTGTTCACACCTAAACCATTATACCATGTAAATTCTTTTTTGTCAAGGATGATTTACAGATTTTAAGGTTTTTTCTAATTTCTTCTGTTATACAAGTGCAACTGTCTCTCTTGCAATTGCAAGTTCTTCGTTTGTCGGAACTACAAGAACTTTCACTTTGGAATCTGGTGTAGAGATTACGATCTCTTCTCCACGTTTTCCATTTGCTTCTTCATCGATTGTAATTCCAAGATATCCAAGATAGCTGCAGACTTTTGTTCTTACAAGTCCGGCATTTTCACCGATACCGGCTGTGAATACGATATTGTCTACACCGTTCATAGCTGCTGTGTATGCACCAACATATTTTGCTACTCTGTAAGCAAACACATCAATTGCAAGTGCTGCACGTGCGTTTCCGTTATCTGCTGCTTCTTCAAGGTCACGGAAGTCGCTTGATACTCCGGAAATACCTTCTACACCAGATTTCTTGTTCAGAACGTTCATGATACCTGCGATATCAAGGTTTTCTTTCTTAGCAACGAATTCCATGATAGCCGGGTCGATATCTCCTGAACGTGTTCCCATTACAAGTCCTTCAAGTGGAGTAAGTCCCATAGAGGTATCTACAGATTCTCCGTTGAGAACTGCGGAAATAGATGCTCCATTACCAAGATGGCATACGATCGTCTTTGTTGCGTTGTATGGTTTTCCAACAATCTCAGCTACTCTCTTAGATACGAAGCTGTGGCTTGTTCCGTGGATCCGTAACGTCTTACTTTGTATTTTTCATAATATTCGTATGGAAGTCCATACATATAAGCTTTCTCAGGCATTGTCTGATGAAAAGCAGTATCAAATACAACAACCTGTGGTGTGCTCGGCATCAGACTTTCACAAGCTTCGATTCCGATTAAGTTTGCCGGGTTGTGAAGTGGTGCAAGGTCATTGCACTCTGCAATCGCAGCTTTTACTTCCGGTGTTACAACTACAGATTTTGCAAACTTTTCTCCGCCGTGAACAACACGATGTCCGACTGCTCCGATTTCGTCAAGGCTCTTAACAACACCTGTATCTGCATCTGTCAGCGCGTCAATTACGAACTGGATTGCTTCTGTATGTGTAGGCATAGCCTTTTCAGATACATTCTTCTCTCCACCTGCCGGCTGATAGGTAAGTCTTCCGTCAATACCGATTCTTTCGCAAAGACCTTTTGCGAGAACCGCCTCCGATTCTGAGTTGATGAGCTGGAACTTCAGTGATGAACTTCCGCAATTGATTACTAATACATTCATTGATGTTTCTCCCTTCTGGTACTAGAATTTTCTTTATTAGAACTCACACTCTATTCTTAATTATACTCCTTGCACACATTGTATACAAGCAATGTTATTTTTTTTCACGTAATATTTTCCAGTACAATGTTTTTTTGCACAAAAACTCTTTTTATAGTATAATCTTTCACAAACAACACAAAGGAGATTTTAGTTAAAAGTATGAAAATCGTCGGTATCATCGCAGAATATAATCCGTTCCACAACGGGCATCAGTATCATATAGACCAGGCACTTCAAAAAACGGGGGCAGATGCGGCAGTTGTCCTTATGAGTGGTGACTTCGTCCAGCGTGGCGCCCCTGCTATCGCACCAAAGCATTTGCGGGCAAAAGCTGCCCTTCTTGGCGGTGCATCACTCATTCTGGAGCTCCCGGTCCTTTTTCCTGTGGCAGTGCAGAGTTGTTTGCAAGAGGTGCTGTTTCTATTTTTAACAGTCTTGGCTGTATTTCCTATCTCTGCTTTGGCAGTGAGTGTGGCGATATCAAAAAAACTCAATCGGCTTGCCGGATTCTTTCCGAAGAGCCAGAAGTCTACCGGCAGCTCCTGCAGGATGAGCTGCGAAAAGGCCGACCGTTTCCGCAGGCACGCCAGACTGCCCTAAGTGTCTATACAAAGGATCCGTCCCTTGCCGAAATCCTGTCCTCACCAAACAATACTCTTGGGATTGAATACTTAAAAGCGCTCCGGTATTTCAAAAGTCCGATCCAGCCTTTCGCGATTCCCCGTGAGGGATCCGGCTACAACGATACTGACCTCTGCGAAACCTTCAGTTCCGCAACTGCGATCCGCAACCCGAATTCTGAATCCATCTTTACCAGAAGATGCTTTTTCATCCGTCGCAGGACAACTTCCGCCCGCTTCTTCAGATCTGCTGCGAAAGAATTACCAGTCCTCACTTCCGGTTACCCAGGATGATTTTTCGCTCCTGCTAAAGTATCGACTGCTCTGTGAGAGTGCTTCCTCTCTGACCGATTACCTTGATGTCAGCAAAGACCTCGCCAACCGGATCATCAATCAGAGAAATAATTTTGCTACCTGGAGTTCCTTCTGCGATCTTCTGAAAACCAGAGAGCTTACCTACACCCGGATCAGCCGCGCCCTGCTGCACATCCTGCTCGGCATAGAAAAGGACACCTTCCGACATGAGCTCCTTTCTGTTTTGTAGAAGATTCCGGCAACATTTCCGGCAAAGCAAAAAAAGAGCGATCATCCACATCCGCCCTTTATGCCCGCGTACTCGGTTTTCAAAAAAAAGATACTCAAATTCTTAAAGAGATCAAAGAGTATGCCACCATCCCTCTGATCGCAAAGCTCGCAGATGCCAGAGATCTCACATCCGCCACCCAGGTTCTCCTGAACCTGGACATTTTCGCATCAGACCTGTATGAATCCATAATTACCGAGAAATTTAACACACCTTTTACAAATGAATACCAGAAGCAGTTGCAAATTATTTAACCCTTCCCCTTTGTCAAAAAAGAGACTTTTTGCACACCACTACTACGCATGTTTGTGCAAAGTCTCTTTCTCATTTAGTTCACATGAAGAATTTTGGTAAGAGTCACCGCCCTGGCTCCAGGTCCGATATGGCATGCCACACTCAACGACAGTGGATCCATCCGGATTTCAAACTCCGGAAATGCTTCATGAAGCTCATCCAGCCATTCCTGTGCCTCCTTGCGGTCTCCTGTGTAAGCTGCATCCAGATACAGATCTTTTTTTCCATCACAATCTCCGAATTCTGAAGTACGAATCTCATTAATTGTCTTGATCATCGTCTTCTTTGCACTCTTCCATCCTCTTGACTTCGCAAACGCATCCAGCTTTTCTCCTTTAACACGGAGAACTGGCTTCAGGTTCAGAACCGTTCCAATCGCTGCAGCTGCCGGTGTAAGTCTGCCGCCTTTCTTCAGGTATTTTAAAGTATCTACTGTAATATAGATATCACTGTCCCACTGGATCGCTTCTAACAGTTCTTTAATTTCTGCCGCGCTCTTTCCAGCATCTGCAAGCTTTTTCGCCTCTTCCACCGATCTTCGCTGCGTAACAGAAATCCGGTGATTATTTACGACCTGTACTTTTCCATCATAGTCCTGGGAAAGCATGATTGCAGTCTCACATGAACTGCTAAGACCGGCTGACATCGGAATATGCACAATCTCATCATATTCCTCCAGCGCCTTGTCCCACATATCCATTACATCTCCGGGAGCCGGTTGGGAAGTCTTAATATCTGCATCTCCTGCCAGTTTTTCATAAAACTCCTCCTGCGTGAGTGTGATATCCTCGTAAAACAACTCCTCATTGATATAGAATGGCATCGGAAGTACGTAAATTCCCATCTTCTTTCCTTCTGCCTGTGTAATTCCACTGTTACTATCTGTTACAATCGCAACTTTCCCCATGCTCTCTTTACCTCTTTCTAATTTTTAAAACTATGTATCGGTGCAGGAATTCTTCCCTTTCGATTCACAAATGCACTGCAGTCAAATTCATTGACCGGCATGATCGGCGCATATCCCAAAAGGCCACCAAACTCTGCCATATCTCCAACATCCTTTCCAACTACAGGTATCACACGAACCGCCGTTGTCTTCTGATTGACCATTCCGATCGCCATCTCATCCGCAATGATCCCGGAAATCGTAGTAGCTTTCGTCTTACCCGGAATAGCGATCATATCAAGTCCTACCGAGCAGACACAAGTCATCGCCTCCAGCTTTTCTATACAAAGAGATCCGGCATTGACTGCATTGATCATTCCTTTATCCTCACTGACCGGAATAAAGCTCCGCTTAAACCTCCTACATAGGAAGACGCCATAACGCCACCTTTTTTCACCTGATCGTTCAACATAGCAAGTGCTGCTGTTGTTCCTGGTGCGCCAACTCTCTCAAGTCCGATTTCTTCCAGAATCTCCGCTACTGAATCGCCAACAGCCGGTGTCGGTGCAAGTGACAGGTCAATGATTCCGAACGGAATACCAAGCCTTTTGGAAGCTTCTCCGGCTACAAGCTGACCAACCCTTGTCACCTTAAATGCGGTCTTCTTGATCGTATCACAAAGTTCCTGAAAGCCCTCGCCACGACATTTTTCAATCGCTCTTTTTACAACACCAGGTCCGCTGACACCGACATTGATCACGGCATCTCCTTCGGTAACACCTAAAAAAGCCCCTGCCATAAACGGGTTATCATCCGGTGCATTACATAAAACTACAAATTTTGCACAGCCAATCGAATCCTTGTCCTTTGTCGCCTCTGCTGTCTCTTTTACAATCTCGCCGCAAAGACGGACTGCATCCATATCAATACCAGTCTTTGTCGAACCTACATTGACCGAACTGCACACACGCTCTGTCTTTGCCATTGCCATCGGAATGGAACGGATCAGGAGTTCATCGCTCTTTGTCATTCCCTTGGATACGATTGCAGAGTATCCTCCGATAAAGTTTACACCGACTTCCTTTGCTGCTTTATCCAGTGTCTCTGCGATCGTCACAAAATCCTCTGTTTTTTGCAGCTGAACCGCCAACAAGTGCAACCGGTGTAATGGAAATCCGCTTATTAACGATCGGAATTCCAAATTCACTTCGATCTTCTCTCCTGTCGATACAAGATCCTTTGCAAGTGTTGTGATTTTTTTATATATCTTTTCATTCAGTCTGTCCAGATCTGAGTCAATACAGTCCATCAGACTGATACCCAATGTGATTGTTCTTACATCCAGATTTTCTTCTTCGATCATCTGGTTTGTTTCTACTACTTCGTAAAAATTAATCATAGCGATTCTCCTTACACTCTGTGCATTTTTTCAAAAATCTCTTCTCTCTGACAATGAATATTGACACCGATCTGTAAGCCGATATCACGAAGTTCTACCGCTACGATATCCAGTTCTTTTTTTGAATTTTCCACATCTGCAACCGCCATCATATTAAAATACCCATCCACGATCGCCTGGGAAATATTTAAAATATTGATATTGGTCTCTGCCAGGTATGTACATACTTTTGCAATAATTCCTACCGAATCTTTACCGACTACTGTAATAATGCATTTCTTCATTCTGCCTGTCCTCCTGAATCCAATCCTGCATACTTCTTTTTCTAAACCTCGATCACTGCAGACACCTGATCCCTTTTTGCAACTGCGATTGGTATCTCATCCCCTTATACGGGTTCTGCCCAAAGTGACCTCCAGCCTGACAGTCTCATACGCAAGTTCTTCGTAATTATTCTCCTTGCTCAAATGCCCCAGCAATACACTCTGCAAGTTATTGTGTAGTATATCACAAAGAAGCCGTCCTGACAATTCATTTGATAAATGTCCTCTGTCCCCAAGAACTCTCTGCTTCAGGTAGTACGGATAAGGACCGACTTCCAGCATATGTATATCATGGTTAGATTCCAACAGGACCGCGTTTAAATCCTTCAGGTTCTCTACCGTATATTCATCATATTTTCCAAGATCCGTTGCTACCGCGATCTTCTTTCCATCCTGCTCAAAGCGGTAGCGCTCGGTTCATTTGCATCATGGGAAATAGCAAATGGATGCACATCAATATCTCCCAGCTTAAATTCTTTATCTACCTGGATTTCATGGTAAAGTCCTTCCGGCATTTTCCCGAGATTTTTATAATCACGGATTCCCCGAATCGTTCCCGGTGTTCCATAGATCGGGATCTCATATTTTCTGCTGAATACACCAAGTCCCTGAATATGATCTGCATGTTCATGGTAATCAGGATTCCATCCAGCTCTTTCCCTTTTATTTCAAGTTCCTTTAAGCCTTCCTCAATTCGTTTTTTGCTGATTCCTGTATCTACAAGCAGATGCGTTCGATCGCTCCCCACATAAATACAGTTTCCGCTGCTGCCACTGGCAATGCTGCATAATCTCATCTTGTTTCTTCTCCCTGTTCTTAGCCTCTTCCAGTGCCAAGTCTATCTGTTTTTCCGTTTCTTCAAAGGTTCCGCCGTTTTCGATCACAAGATCCGAAACCGCTGTAAATGTCTCTTCCGACGGCTGATTGCAAACACCGCATACATTTTTTCATCTGAATATCCGCGTGAACTTCTCAGTCGCTCCATCCGGATCTCCTGTGGCACATGAATATACCAGATCTCATCCAACATCTCACGATATACCGGTTCCGTAAGGAGTGCGGCTTCCAGAATAAAAAGCTCTTTTCCCTCTTCCTGCGCCTTCTGCATTTCCTCCCGGATCTTTTCATTGACCGCCGGATGCACGATCGCATTAAGCTTTTGCAGTTTCTCTGGCTGATCAAACACAATTCTGCCAAGAATTTTCCGATCAATCGTTCCGTCAGGATTTAAAATTTCTTTCCCAAACGTCTCCACGACCTTCTGATAACATTTTTCTCCCGGAAGCTGTACCTGATGTGCCACCAGATCTGACTGGCAGATCACCGCACCGCGCACTACACTTAAAAAGTCGAGTACTTTGCTCTTCCCGGAACCAATGCCTCCTGTTATTCCTATTTTTCTCATATCTGTTTCCTTCTATTTTGCCTCATACCAGTTTTTCCACTATGCATGTCAATTTCAAGCGGAACGGAAAGATCTGCCGCATGCATCATGCCTTCTTTCAGGATCTCCCGCACTTCCTCTTCCTCTTCCTTCCATGTCTCGATCAGAAGTTCGTCTGTACCTGCAGAACCAGCCTGGATTTCATGTTTCTCATGCGAAGCTCTTTGTCCACAGCGATCATTGCGATTTTAATGATATCTGCAGCCGTTCCCTGGATCGGAGAATTCATTGCCACACGTTCCCCGAATTGTCTCTGCATAAAATTGCTGGAAGACAGCTCCGGAACCGGTCTTCTTCTGCCAAATAAGGTCACAACATATCCCTGTTCTTTTGCATGAGCAACTGCATCATCCAGAAATTTCTTAATGCCCGGATAGTTTCAAAATAACGGTCAATATATTCGGCCGCTTCTTTTCTCGTAATACTTAAATCCTGGCTCAGTCCAAAAGAACTGATCCCATAGACAATACCAAAGTTGACTGCTTTTGCATTTCGCCTCTGCAGATCGGTCACTTCATCAAACGGAGTATGAAACACCTGAGAAGCTGTGATTCGGTGAATGTCCTTTGCCTCCCGGTATGCTTCGATCAGTGCTGCATCTCTGGAGCAATGTGCCAGCACACGCAGTTCTATCTGCGAATAATCAGCATCTACAAACACATATCCCGCTTCCGGCACAAATACTTTACGGATCAGCCGACCAAGTTCTACCCTCGCCGGGATATTCTGCAGGTTTGGCTCTGTACTGCTGATACGTCCGGTCGCTGTGACTGTCTGGTTGAATTTTCCATGGATCCGGTGATCATCTTCATGAATAAATACGGCAAGCCCATCTGCATAAGTCGATTTCAGCTTGGCAAGCTGACGATATTCCAGGATTTTTGCCACGATTGGATAATCCGGTGCCAGCTTATCCAGTACGTCTGCTGCCGTCGAATATCCTGTTTTCGTCTTCTTTCCATTTGGAAGGGACAGATGTTCAAAAAGGACCACGCCCAGCTGCTTTGGTGAATTGATATTAAATTCTTCCCCGGCAAGCTCATAAATTTCCTTTTCCAACTGTACGATTTTTCCGCCAAGCTGTTCTCCATAGCTTTTCAGTTCTTCTGCTTCTACACGCACCCCATTCTGCTCCATGTGGAACAGAGTAAATACAAGCGGCATCTCTATTTCTGTAAAAAGCTTCCACATTTCCTCTTTTTTCAGCTTTTCTTCCAAAACTGCCGATGACGCAAATGCAGCATAGGCTTCATAACAGACCATTTTTTCCAGTTCTGTCTTCGGATCGATCATCAATCCAAGATGCTCCTGTGCCACATCTTCAAATCCATAATCATTTTTCAACGGATTCAGGAGGTAAGCTGCTACAATACTGTCAAAGCACTTCTCCTCTGCTGCTCCTTCTAATCCTTTCAGATAAGGCAGGGATGACTTCAGATCAAACACCACAAACCGTCCGGCATGCTTTGCCACATGTACAAGTGCCTCCAGAAGTTCCTCCATGCTGTATCCATTTCCTGCCGGAATACAGTAGATCTTCTCTTTTCCAAACGAAATTCCAATTCCACCTATCTCAGCATTTCCTGCAAACAGCGGAAGTACATTTCTGGTGTCTTTGTAAAGAACAGCTCCCACTGTCTGCGCTTTTTCTGCCTCCGCAAAGATTTTCTTAATTTCTTCTTTTCCCACAGCGATCACAAATGCATCTTCAATCGAATTCTCACTCTGCACATCAAAACGATTCAGCAGATTCTTGAACTGCAGTCTCTGGAAATAGACATAAGCTTCCTCTGTATAAAGATTTCCAAGCTTCGCCTCTTCCAGTTCATAAGCAAAATCCGCGTCTACATCAATTGTCGCCAGCACCTTACTCATTTGTGCCTGATCCCAGTATTCCACCAGATTTTTCGATGCTCTCGGCGGCTTCAGTTCGGATGCATGCTTGTAGGCATTTTCAATAGATCCGTATTCTACAATAATCTTGGTCGCCGTCTTTTCTCCGACCTCCCGGCACCCGTGGATATTATCTGAAGTATCTCCCATCAATTGCTTCACATCGATAAATTCTGTCGGTGTCACCTGGTATTTTTCTTTTACGTCCACTGCATAATAATTCTCGATCTCAGTTCCGGTCCGTTTTGTCTTCGGAATCCGGATCTCAACATGGTCTGTAGCAAGCTGGAGAAGATCTCTGTCTCCGGAAATAATGACCACTTCCATCCCCATTCGCTCGCATCTTTTGGACAGCGTTCCAAGAAGGTCATCTGCCTCCAGCCCTTCCTGCTCGATCGTCCGGATTCCCATAGCATGCAGAACTTTCTTCATCAACGGTACCTGCTGTCTGAGTTCTTCTGCCATCGGCTTTCTCGTCCCCTTATACGCCTCAAACATCTTATGGCGGAAAGTCGGCGCATGCACATCAAATGCAACGGTCAGATACTCCGGCTTTTCCTCCTCCAGGATCTTGAACATAATATTTAAGAATCCATATATTGCATTCGTATGGAGTCCTTCCGCATTTGTCAGATCCGGAAGTCCGAAAAACGCCCTGTTCAGAATACTGTGTCCGTCTATCAATACGATTTTGCTCATAATCAACTGCCTCTCTGTAAGTCTCATCACTTACTTCTATCTTTTCTATCTATTCGTTCAAATATACAACATCTCATTATGACATTTTTTTGATATATTTTCAATATTCCTAAATAAATCCATTTACAAATATTATATGAACAGGATCTTAAGAAATATATTTTGAAAAAATACTTGCGAACCAATAGCAATATGCTATCATTATTTTCGGTTCTTATTGAATCTTTAGTTAAGCCGGCATGTCGGAATGGCAGACGAGGCAGACTCAAAATCTGTTGCGGGTGACCGCGTGCGGGTTCAAGTCCCGCTGCCGGCAGTTATCCAACATCCCTGAAATCCTTATAAACCAAGGGTTTCAGGATTTTTACATTCAAAAATGTTTGATTACCTTTGATTACTCGATAGCTTAAGGACTACCATCATTGCGGTTACCGTTAACATTTGAAGTAACCCGACTGTTTATCCTTGTGACTATTTCCATCTTTTCACTCGTGGAGGATCGTACGTATAGTATTCCTCATTTACCCGCTCAGTATTACCTATCATTGCGCAGCACATGGTTCTTGGTGCGCCGGAAGCAAGCAGCTCTGAATTCAAAGTCCTTCTTGCAGTATGTATGCTTTTGGGATTAGTGAACCCCTCATTCGATGTCCGCCGTTTCATATATCCCGAGATGACTCTTGCATGAATACGTCCATCCGCATTAGAGGAAACGAACTCAGTCAAATAGCCGTATTTTTCCTCGACATTTTTAATCTTTTTAAGAAGCTCGGCGATTTCGATCGTCAATGGGAAGATCCGCGTCTTTCCGTTTTTAGGCGTCGAGATGTAAAAAGTGTTTGTCAGTCGATTTAATTTTTCACTGTGCCGGATAATGATGCGCTTGTTGACTTCGTCGATGTCGTTCCACATCAATCCTGAAAGTTCGCCTACACGCATTCCGGTATAAAGGGCAAGCTCAACGGCATATGGAAGAACATCATCAGGACGCTCTTTTCGTTTTTTGTTAAGAGAATTTATTAGTCTATTTTTTTCGCTTTGTGAAAACGTCCGTTCTTCCGGCATCTTAACAATCGCTTGCTCGCATCTCCTTTTGTAAAGCGGCAAATCAATTTTAGGCACGGATTGCTTTCAATCAATCCATCCCTAATCGACTTATCAAATACGCCCTTAAGATAACCGAACAGTGCTTTCAATGCCCGATAGGGCACTTCCTTTTCTGAAAGCAGTTCGTTAAAAAATAGTTCTAAATATTCTTCATCGATCGTTCGGACATCTCTCTTTTCGATTTTTTTTACCTTTCAAAAAACGTGCGTAGTCGGTCTGATATTTGTATATCGTGTTATCAGAAACGCCTTTTAGCTTTTGACGGTCTACCCATACGGCATATCTCTCCTTAGAAGATGTAGCGATCGCTTCGTCCAATAATCGATGACAACCTTTTTCAAGATCGCTTTTTCGATTTCTTTTTTATTTGTTTACGTTTGCCATCATCGGTGGAAGATATGTTCGGTAATAGCCATCTGCGCTATGCGTAATGGAATATGGATGCATCGCTAAGTACCTATCTTGTTTCATTGATTCTATTTTGTTGATCGCACCTACGATATCCATAATAGCATATTTGATAGTACTATCATATCCATTGACGTCGTTCATAGTATATTCCCCTTTTGCAATTTTCTCTTAACGCAAACATTTACGTGGCGTATTCGAAAAATGCAAATCACTGTCTTAGTACTATAGTATCAGTGTTACCTCAGCATAACTTTACTCCCTGTCGGAAACTGGAATACTTTCCACTTCAGACAACAGCCGGAATCTTAAAGTGGTAGAATCTTACAAAAGATTTCCTCATGTTCTGTCAAAGAAAGGAGAAATCATATGAGCAGCAATTGCCAGCAAAAAAAAAATGATGAATGCCCTAGGCGCTATCGATACAAAGGGCAATATCGTCCTCGAGCAGTTCCAAGACGGCACGGCACTTCTCTTCCAGCCGAGCAACGCGCAGCCGTTTTGCGTGGCTACAGACTATGACCGCGCGACGGCCTCGTGGTCATACGGAAAATACTTCAGCGATCTCGGATGCGCCATGAAGCTGCCGGCCCTGAGATTATCGAGGACGCCAGCGTCAGATGGGTCAAGGAGGATATCCGAGAAAAGCTCAAAGCGCAGGAAATCGAGCCGACAGAATTCAACGTGCAGTCCGTCATCATGGGCGATTCAAGGCTTTGGGAGCGCCCTCTCGACAGAGATTTTCGAGACAACATGATTGCGAGCAGAAACGACGATCTCGATGCACGCGTTGCCATTCTCAAGGAGAACGGGAACTTCAAGAATGTTGACACCGCAATGCCGGTGGAAAGTCTTGATGATCTGGAACAATACAGGTCTGATCGGCTTACGGATAAGGTCACGTCACTTAAAGACAGTCTTGATGCACAATATAAGGCAGATGAGCGTGGTCGCGTTTTCGACCGTCCATGTCAAGTACTTGAGACGGTGATCTCGACGAACATTAAATAGAAAGGAGACAAAAATGACAAGCCGTGAAATGGTTCAAGATTCCGCCACACGCAATCAGAGAACTCTTGCTGATGCTGTCGTGGCTACAAATCGTTTCAGGGAGCTAGATGCTCGCTTTAAGTCGCACGATGGAATGGACCTCGATCCATCGACACCTGAAATCGAATCGGGATATGAATTCAATCAGCGCTCCATCGAGGATGACCGTGCTGCTGATGACCGAAATTCCATTTCGGATCAAGATATTGATTCACGGCTGTAATATGAATTTCCTGACGTATGGTTTGCAGATCGCATAATCATTGCGTGTTAGTACCGTAGGATGCAAAAGGCATCCAGAAGGGATGATTGATAATGGCAGATTTGGGAGAGGAAGCATTCTCCTCACAAATGAAAGTCGTCACGACTTTCTTGCGGTTGCTTGAAGAGCTCATGCGTAATAAGCAGCAAGACCTCCGCTATGGCACCAAAACGCAAAGGCGCGGTATCCTTCGTCGAATGAAAGATTTCGTCGGAGGTATCTTCAAGAAAGTCTATGATGGCACATTCGGCCGCCTGTCGCGTAATGGAAAAGATTATGGTCAACTTGACCTTAATGATCCGGCTATTGCAAAGCTCTTTGCGGACACAATGAAGCAAATGGGCATGGATGCGATGCATGAAGATAACAATCTTCTGTTCAGCACTTCCGATGTTGCAAAAATCCTGGCCTTTTCCAAGATGGTTGAACAAGAGCTCGGTAAAAAATCGAGCACGAAAACGATACCCTGAAAAGAGCAATCTCAGGAACACGGACAAGGCCAGGAAAGGCAAGCCGATGCCCGAGGTTGGTCTGACTATCCCGCAACGCCCGAAGTGTAAAGCTGCCACACTTGGAAGCAACATGTTGAAAACAAGAAGTAATACTGTGGGCATTAGCAAGACACAAAACGCTGACCGTACAGCGCACACCGAGCATATTGAATGAATGCATATGGACATGGTATAATAGTATTATGGAGGTAAAAATACTATGTCTACAATCGCTGAGGCTGAAAAAGCTGTTAAATTCAATGTCTTCTATGCGAAAAAAAATGTTGTGGATAGTATCTGGAAAGAGGCAATCATTGAAGGTGTCAACATCACATACCCGCAAGCAAAAGTAATCGTTGAGCACAACCAAACCGTTGAAGGATTGACTGTCACCGGAACAATTACCGTCTACAATCTTAAACTTGCTTGGAATTATCTCTTTGAGCATTTAAACTCACTTGTAGATTTTGAGTTTGTTGCCAAAATAAATTCCATTTTGGGTGCATCGCTTGTTCATAACGCTGGATGTATTCGTAACATACCAGTAGGTATCAGTGGGACCGCCTGGCAACCGGAAATGCCGGACTTCGATACTGCAAAAACCACTATCGAGAAAATTGCGAATATGGAACCTGGGAGAGAACGGGCGCTTAAGATGTTCGGTTATCTTTGTCGTTCCCAACTTTTTAGTGATGGAAATAAGCGAACGGCACAGCTCGTGGCAAACAAGATGTTGATCGCTGACGGGCGCGGAATCTTGGCGATTCCACCAGAGTGTAAACATGACTTCGGTGAAAAGCTCAAGCGCTTCTATGAGACAGCGGATGATTCTGAATTACAGAAATTTTTAATTGAAACATCAATCTACAATTAAGAGAAGCAGGAAACTGATTTCAGTCGGCTTCCTGCTTTCTTTTACGGTTAGACGAGTTTTACTTAATCAAAGTATATGATATAATATACTTTGAAAGCAGGTGATAAGATGCGTACTATCGACGCTATGAAAAAACTTGCCCGCAATGATGGGCGATTTACTCATGTTTACACTAAAAAGGAGCTGTCAGAACTTTTTAATGAAACTGGCAGCAAATTGAATGGAACATTGAAGTCACTTATTAAAGAAAACATTTTGAATCGTGCATACCATAATGTATACGTTTTTCGCTTTTCTCAATACGGAGGACTCGGTACTTTAGATTTGATTGGTAAGAAAATCCGACCAAATGACTCCTTCTATGAAAGCCTTGAGTCCTCTGCTTCAGCATGGAGTCTCATTTCACAGATCCCCACGGTCGTAACCTATATGACCACAGGAAAGTCAAAATGGTATAACACGGGTTACGGAAGCATCGATTTCGTTCATTACAGCAAAACAGATGAGAAACCAAGAACCATCGATAGGTCGTCGATGGGAAGGGTTCCACTTGCAGACAAACTTCAAACATATCGGGACTTACAAAAAACAAAACGTTACCTTGATCTTTTAAGAGAGCAATACGACAAAGACCATGGCTGTCGCGACGGAAATATCCAATATTATCCTTGCGAAGACGACGATACTTGGGATTTTCTTGATAAGCAGGAAGATGTACTCTAGTGTGCATCTTCCTATTATTTTTTTGGAGTCATTATGCTTTACGTTTCCTCTCTTCCTTTTACGGTTAGACGAGTTTTACTTAATCAAAGTATATGATATAATATACTTTGAAAGCAGGTGATAAGATGCGTACTATCGACGCTATGAAAAACTTGCCCACAATGATGGGCGATTTACTCATGTTTACACTAAAAAAGAGCTGTCTGAGCTTTTCAACGAAACCGGCAGATC
>ENA-OQLB01000667-OQLB01000667.1-human-gut-metagenome-genome-assembly--contig:-NODE-667-length-18191-cov-2.223151_pt1 | contig 18191 bp, 23 predicted proteins | sample MGYA00242656_ERZ504813 | MGnify/ENA primary metagenome ERZ504813 (study PRJEB26092, sample SAMD00036388) | human gut metagenome | host: Homo sapiens | study: EMG produced TPA metagenomics assembly of... | reverse complement strand
TGAAGGTTTTTACAATCTTCGTAAATCGGTTGTCGTTCTATCTGCTGTGCCCGCCTCTGTGCGGCTATTTTCGTTCAATGGTTCGCCCAAAATCGAACTTTCCTATAAAATAAAAAATACAGCAGACTTTTGCCTGCTGTACATTTTCTTGTTTTTTATTCATTTACATTTACAGATTCAACTTGCCGCACTTCTCTTCATGATTATTTACCAAATCCGCAAGTGTCACACTATCCACATACTGGTCGATTACTTTCTTAAGTCCTTCCCAGAACTCAAGTGTGGAACACTGATCCTGTCTCTCGCAGCGATTCGGCACGTCATCCAGACACGCAATCGGCGCAAGGCTTCCTTCCGTTGTACGGATAATATCTCCGGCTGTATATTCTTCCGGCTCTTTCGCCAGCATATAACCACCGTTATTGCCACGATAACTTCTTACATATCCGGCCTTTGTCAGCATCGGCATAATCTGTTCCATATATTTTAATGTAATTCCCTGTCTTGCCGATATGTCTTTCAGACGAATATATTCCCCATTTGCATTCTCCGCCAGATCAATCATAATTCTCAGTGCATATCTGCCCTTTGTTGATATCTTCATAGTACTTCACCTTTCATCCGGGTCTCTTCTCCCGGTTCATCTCCTACTTAATTACTATGATATCACATTTTTTGACAAATGCCAATCCTCCGAACCATTCGTCCGTTATCCTTTTTCGCCTTTTTTAATCCTAGAATGTCTTCAAAGCATCAATTGTTCTCTGAATCAGATCTTCCAGTGTCCATCCAAGCATAGCCGTGACTCGCCGTTGCATGGATGATCTTCTCATCGATTCCCTGTTCTTTCATGATCTCCTGCGATTTGATACAGTGTTCTTCCGGATATTTTTCAAAATCCAGATCGTGTAATCTACTTTATTTTATGCAGAGAAGACATTGCAATGGAATCACTTAGTTTTTGCCAGAAATTTTTTGTAACTGCTATCAATTGCAAATGCTCCAAGCGGTGCAGTCAGTACAATTGCAAGCACCGCTACCGTCAGAACCACATCGCCACACGCAAATCCAAGTGCCAACGGGATTCCTCCGATTGCAGCCTGTACGGTTGCTTTCGGTGTGTATGCCATCATCGTAAATAACTTTTCTTTTCCATTCATATCCGTTCCAAGCAGACATACAAAGACCCCTGCCATTCGGAAGATCAGTGCGCCACAGATTAAAACGACTGCCTTGAGTCCTACATGAGACAGATATCCGATATTTACAGTCACACCAACCAGTACGAATAAGAATACCTCTGCTGCCACCCATAATTTCCCGCATTTCACAGATATCCTTTTTGCCACCGGTTCCCTGTATTTCTGCAGACTGACACCCAGAAACATCACCGCGATCAATGCAGAAAATGTAATTGCCGTTGTCATATGATCTTCCGCTGCTACCAATAGGAAGGAAATACTAAGCATGATCAATACCTTTACCGTATCACGGATATGTACTTTTTCATAATATTTTGCAAGAAGCCAGCCGGTTAATAATCCTATGACAATTCCCAAAATGATCGATACCGGAACATTCAGGAAACTTACCACAGATACGCCTTTTCCCTGCATAATTCCCGTAAATGTCGTAAACAGCACAATCACATATACATCATCCACGGATGCTCCGGCCAGGATCAACTGTGGGATTCCTTCCTCAGTCCCATATCCTTCTTCCATTAATTTCACCATACGGGGCACAACAACAGCCGGTGAAACTGCGGCAAGAACAGAACCTAAGATCGCCGCTTCCAATAACGAAAGTCCAAGTAATCGCGGTGCCAGAACCAGCATACCTAAAAGTTCAAAACTTGCCGGCACAAAACACATCATTACCGCAGGACGTCCGATTTTCTTAAGTCCCGAAATATCAAGTCCCAATCCGGCCCGCATCAGAATGATGATCAGTGCCATTTTGCGAAGTTCCGACGAAATATTCAGGATATTTTCATCCAACAGGTTCAACACATATGGCCCAAGAACAATACCGGTGAGCAACATTCCCAAAAGTCCCGGCAGTTTTAATTTTTTACAGATCCAGCTCATACTCATACCACAGAGCAGGATCAGTGCAATACTTAATAACATAAAAATTCCTTCTTATTCATCTTTTTTAAACCAGGACAATAAATCCCTCCGCATTAATTTTTCCATTAAATTCAGATTCGGGTCCGAATGCTCCAACTCTCTGGAATAGCGGTATACCGTATCTACCACATCTTCCATCTCCAGCATCTTCTCATTCTTCAGCCACTGTGCCATCAGAAGTTCATGGATCAAAAGCACACTGACTACTGCCATCTGTACCTTCACATATGCCTCTCCGTCATAGACTGCACCGCAGAAATAGGTACTAATGAAATATACCAGGAGCTGCTCATACCAGATCTCATAGTCCGGCATGTGTGTATTCAGCCATGTGTGGAATTCCTGCTTATTCTTTGTATACTGTTCTTTGTACTTTGTACATTGTTCTTCACTGTCGCTACAACCAATATCTCCGTAGAGTAAACTTTCTGCCTCAAGAAGATGTGGTTCCCAGTCATCCCTTAAGCGTTCCATCAGATACTGATTCTGGAACATTTTCTTAGTAAATGCATAGTCCTCATCTTCTGATAATTTTGCTTCCACAAACCGAATCGCCTTCTCTGTCTGATATTTTTCAAATACATCATCTATGGAAAATATATCTTCTCTTTTGATCCGCACCTGCAGATCATGGGCGATTGAAAGCACCAATCCTACACTCAGATTCAGCTTCTTGCTTCTGTCCTGAAGGATATCGATCATCACTTTTCTTGCATCTACCAGTTTCGAATACAGAAACGGATCAAAATCATCATATTCTTCTTCCTTGTTACTTTCATAAGTCAGAAAACGCACCGGTTCCTTTTTACCAAGCAGAATCCTTGCCACCTCCGGACAGGATACAGACAGTGTCATCTCCCTGACATCTTCAAATTCTTCCACATGCCTCGGGTACATCTTACAGGTTCTGCACAGGCTCTTCTCACCGAGCGCAGTATACATATCGCAGAGATTCTCATCATTTAAAAAGGCACATCTCTTATTCTTGTCCTGCTTAAATGTTCCCTCTTTCCAGTTAATAGATCGTCTTAATCTTTTTTTGAATGATCCGGTTACTTTTTTATATTTTTTCAGTGCTGCTTCGTCTGCCACAATCTGCCAGCCGGCACAGCAGGTATCTTCACATTCTCCTGCAATGCAGGAAAATTCATGATAATAGTCTGGTATTGTATATAACATTATGCTACCTCTCTTTCCAACTTTACACAGTATAACACAATTTTTATCTCAATACATTCAAGCTGTCCGGCTTTGTAGATTTTCATAATTTTTTCATTAACTAAGCCAGCAATACTTCGCTTAACATTCCATATACACTATCCGGAAGATGCATAGCCTGTATAATTCCAAGCACTTCACTGGATGTTTTTCCTTCTTTCATATAAGCATATATCTTTTCTTTTACTTCATATTCGATTTTTGCCTGATATAATAATGCAAATATTTCTGCTGGTTTATTATTTTCCCTCAAAAGGTATCCTTTAGAAAAACTTATCGTGATCTGTTCTGTTACTTCCGTTTCCGGAATATTTACCTGACATATATGACGCTTTTCATCATATATTCTTTCTGTTTCTATCGCCTTTCCTCCAACTGTAACCTCGAGATTATCCACATCCGCAATTCCATAAAATTCCATTTTCCATGTCCTACGCTTTGGAATAACATCAAGATTTCCATTTGCCGGATGGATTATAAATTCATTTTCATTTATCCATTCCAGTTTTGTCTGCGCCCAATTTTCTTCTTTATCTTCACATGTATCTCCTGTATCTTCCATCAGTATAAATGCATTCTTTTTGCCCGGAACGATCTTAACTGCAAGTTCTTTTGGATTTTCCACACTGTTCGTATACTCTGTCAGATCTGTCAACGGAATAATTGCACCTTCCTTTGCCAGTACCGGAATATCCTCCAGCGACCGGTAAAGTTCCAGCATACGTCCACCGTCATATTTCAGTCCGCTAAAGATATCATACCATTTACCCTCCGGAATCCATGCTTTTACACACGCTGTCCCAGCTGCTTTATCCGTCGGCTCTGTAATCGGACATACAACCAACTCCGTTCCAAAATAATACTCATTTGCACTTCATATGCTTCCGGCTGCTCTGGTTCCAGGTAATACATTGGACGTATCAATGGCTGTCCGTCATGAGAGGCATGATAATTCATCGTATAAAGATATGGAATCATTTCATGTCGAAGCTTCAAATAGCGTTTCATAATATTTTCCGATACTGCATTATAATTCCACGGTTCCTTTCCGGTGAATGCACTATTCGAACTGTGCAGACGCATAATTGGAGAGAATACACCAAACTGTATCCATCTGGTGGACAATTCTTCATCTCTGTATCCTTTCATGTGGCCGCCGATATCATGACTCCACCACCATATCCCACATTACTTGCGTTCGCTGTAAAATATGGCTGAAATGCCAGAGATTCCCAGCTAATAATCGTATCTCCGGAAAATCCGACTGGATACCTGTGACTTCCCATTCCCGCGTATCTGGAAAATGTTAATCTTCTTTTTCCTCTTCTTCCACTATCCAGATAATGGTAATGATTCAACATCCACAGCGGATCCAGTCCCGGTATTTTAGACAGTCCTCCCTGCTGCCAGTCCAGCCACCAGAAATCCACTCCCTCTTCTTCATTTGGATGATGTAAGTATTCAAAATAAGCTTTCAAAAATTTTTGATCTGTAACATCAAAGTTCACAGGCTCTTCCTTTTCCCAGTCTCTCCCCATAGCTTCTGCCATCTCTTTATATTTTTCTTCATGAGCCTGCACGCCTCCTGCGGGATGCACATTTAATGTTACCTTTAATCCATGGTCATGGAGCCAGGTCATAAATTCTTTCGGATCCGGGAACAGTTCTTTGTTCCATGTGTAGCCTGTCCATCCGCTTCCGTATTTCGGATCAATATCAACCAGATGCCAGTCCATATCAATCACAGATACGGAAAAAGGAATTTCTTCTTTCTCGAATCTTGTCATCAATGCTTTATATTCCTGATCATTGTAACGGTAAAATCTGCTCCACCAATTTCCAAGTGCATACCGTGGAAGCAACGGTGTCTTTCCAGTGAGATGATAGTAGTCTTTCAGACAATGCTCATATTCATGTCCATACCCCAGGAAATAAATATCAATACAATCTTCCTTTCTCGGCTCTACCCATCCATCTTCTGTTATTACAAGTGACCTGCTGTCATCTAAAATTCCATAACCAAACCTTGAGATGATTCCATGCTCCAGCTCAATCGCACCATCTGCTTCATCCAGCGTTCTTGCTGTTCCTCTGAGATCTGTTGCCTCTTCTCCGAAATGCCAGATGCTATGGTAGACACTGATATTTCCTCTGACTTGAACCGACAGACCGTAATCGGTAAATTTCTGCTTATTATAAACAAGATGAATCTTATCTGTAATAATCTCCAGTGATTCCTCATTTTCTATTACCTGATATTCTGGCACTTTGAATTTACGATCTATCACACATTGTGTTGCTCTGTCTTCAAACTGTCCATCTTCACAGTACTCAAGTCTTATCATTTCTTCTGTTAATACTGTGAATCTATATTTTTCTCCCTGGATAATCGCTGCGTCTTCCGCATGCCCTTCTGTTTTTATTCTATATAATTCTTCCATCTCTTATCTCCTTCTTATCAATATCATACGGTTCCATATAAGGAAGAATCAGATGCTGATAGCTATTATGACATTAAAAAGTGTCGGCCCTTCTGATCCTTTCTGTAAGGCAAGTGGCAGTTTTGTCCAAAATCCATCCCATGGATTGTTGATGATATTGATTTTTACATTCGGATGAATTTTTTCATACTCTTTTGCAATACTTCCAAAATATTGTTAACGCTAACCTCATTAACAAAACTAGCACTCTCAATTTCATCTGTCAACATTTCAACTTAAATACACTTTTTTTCTCTATTTTGTCTAATTTCCAGCGATATTTTTTGTATGTTATTACGTATTTTCATTTCTTTTTAGAATAATCTATAAGATATATCCTTTTTTTGATATAATAAATTCATATATTTTAGATTAACGCTAACCTGTCGGGAGATTATTTATGGTAACTTTAAAAGATATCGCAGAACGTGCCGGTGTCAGTATGATGACCGTGTCACGTGTTATGAATAGTAAGGAAGGAAAAGTATCTGAAAAAACTGCATCAAGAATTCGTTCTCTCGCGGATGAAATGGGATATATTCCCAATTCGTCCGCAAGAAGTCTGGCTGCTAAATCTTCTCAGATAATTGCTGTTATCCTTAGAGATTCGAATACGTTTCATCCGCTTTCTGATCCTTATAATGCTTCTTTTTTAGGATTCATTACAAGAGAAATACAAAAGCGTGGCTTTTATGTCATGATTCATTTCGTTCAGGATTTTTCAGACATAACATTTCGTCTTCGTTCCTGGAATGCCGAGGGTGCCATTTTCCTTGGAGTATTTGACGAAGAGGTTCAAAAAATTCAAAACAGGAACAAAATTCCTCTGGTCTTTATAGACAGTTACAGTAATGTACGGCAACTTATTAATATCGGAATCGATGATTACAAAGGCGGACAACTTGCAGCTGAATATTTTCTTAAAAATGGTCATAAAACACTTGGATTTGTCGGTCCTTTTACGAAAACAGGAGGGGTTATTTCCAAACGCTATCAAGGCTTTTCTGATACCTTACTGGCTCATCAGATAACACTTTTCGATAAACATGTCTACGATCTGGAACATATGGATCCGCAGGATATCATCGATTCTATTTCGCACGATTCCTGCCCACCGACAGGTCTTTTTGTATTTTCCGATGAGACGGCCTTACAACTGATCAATATTGCTTCCAACAAAGGATGGGATATCCCTTCCCGCCTGTCGTTTATAGGTTTTGACGATCTTCCGTCCTTTTGTACTTTTTCTGACAAGCTTACGACCATTCATCAGGATATTTTCCGTAAGGCAGAAACCAGTTGTAATATTCTTTTCGAACACATTGCAACACCTGACAAGCCAAGTGAGAACATCACGCTTGATGTCAGACTTGTCGAGCGAAATTCCGTATGCAGGCTTTCATAGTCAACAACCCCCCGGCTCTTTAGGAAGTTATCTCCGTCTGCATCGATCGATACGATCAGTGGTCCGAATTCTTTACATGCGCGCTCTGTATTTTCTTTCATACCACCTTTACCGATAATCACACGTACACCAGTCTCTTTTTACGAATTCGTACTCGAATTTTTCCATTCTCATACTTGTTGTCGGTCCTACAGATACCATTTCGAATTTGTCATTTTCCAGTGGACGGATGATCGGTCCTGCATGGAAGATTGCGTTGTTTCTTACATCTACAGGAAGCGTACATCTTCCTATTTTAGCATATGTAATAAATCCGGAGTTTCCGTTTTGTGTAAAATCACAAAACGCTGGCGCTCATTGTATACTTTATGCATGTTACTCTGTTTCTAACGGTTGTAATCACAGTCGAAAAAGAACAGGTCCCGCACTCCTGCCTGACCTGTTCTTCCTGACTCTTTAATCTTCTTTTTTCCGCTTCCATCTCTCTACTGCGGTCAGAACTCCGGCCGATATACCGGACATTGCTGCCAGAACTGCAATCGGTGCTACATCTCCTGTCTTGACCGGATAGTTCCGGTAAATGGCCGTTTTTCCCGTCGGAGCTATCTCCGGCGCCTGTTCTTTTCCCGAATTCGTAAATATGATCTCGTCCGATTTTCCTTCTGTTCCTTCTTTTTCACACCAGACCACAGCCTCCAGTTCACCTGCCTCTGTACCGGTTACCCGTACCGTCACATCATATACTGCCGTATCATAAGTAACATCTGTCACATTAGCGGACTTCTGATAAATCTTATAGTGATAATCTTCCGGTTCTTCATAGCATATCGGTCCAAAGCTTTGCCTCTCGTTTTTTCCGATCTGAAGTTCTGTCCGGTCCGGCACTGGTATGCCAGCTTTCTCCGGCTCCAGCACGATTGTTCCTGCCGCACCTTGTACACTTACCGGAATCTGGATCTCCACATTCGGTGTTCCGGCATACACTGGAACTGCCATTGTACTGCCTATCCACATAAATAACATTACGCCCGCAGCTGCTATTTTCTTTACACTTCTATATCTTAGATCTTCACTGTTTTTCTGCCACCTCCCTCTCTAATTTCCCGATCAGAACTACACGACCATTCGTCTCTGCCTCCGAGCACGTTGATAAAGCAATCAGCGAATTCTCATCCGCCACATTTACATCACGATACTGGACTGCATTCGCCTGAATATAATCAAGCAGATCCTTCAGATTCTCCTTGCGGTATCCATCCGGATGGTAAATCTTTGCATCCGCTGCAGTCACTTTCATACAGGCAAAGAACCGGATTTTCCGTGTTGCATCTGTCAGATAGAGCTTTCCTTTTTGGTGCGTTTCAAAATATTCTTTATTCGTGAAATCTACCACATCCGCAAACATTCCACCATTTTTCATGTTGTGTCCATAGACCAGATTATATGGATCGGAGAAATCATCCTTGTTCAGGCATGACAGAAAGATTGCTCCCGACAGTTCGAATTCCCCATATACATTCTTATTAATATATTCCATATCATCCTGCCCCTGCACCACCGGATAATCGATGTTGGTCTTCGGCACCTGAATCCAGGCTTTCACATCCGGATTCAATTTTTTCAGATCTTTCAGCGTCGGATTATCCTCTCCATCATCTGTCGGCCGAAACTTCAACAGTTCTTCATCTGCAAATGAATTGGCATAGATCTTATAAGTATCCCATAACGAATACATTCCATAAGAAAGCATCAGAAGGATCAGGATTCCTGCCATGATACTGAGTATCCGATTACCTACTCTTGCTGCCATCGCTGCCTTTTTCATTTCGCCACTTCCTCTCTAATGCTTTCTTATATCTTCTATCTGCTTTTTTCGCCCAACCGATTAGTCAATATCCATGTCTTTTACACGTTTTCTTCTGAAGAACAGAAGGCTGGATGCAATTGCTGCACCGATCAGTGCGATATATGGAGCAATATGAAGGAAAATTCCGGTTGGAGAGTTTGTTGTTTTATCATTTACAACAGTAATGTTCTTGTCGCCATTGTCTGCGGTTGTTCCTGCACCGGTTGCGATTGTTCCTGCTGTCGTCGATGTCTTTACATTATCAATGGTTGTTGTATAGCCATCATCTGCATAACTAGCCTCTGTTACCGTATATTCATCTGTCTCTGACAATCCAAAGATCTTTGCTGTCTCATTATCTTTCAATGTAATTGTCTTAGCCTCTCCCGACACCAGTGTGGTCGGAGCTTTCCATCTGAAAATGTTACATAATACTGCTCTCCTGCTGCTCCGTCTACTTTTATAGTAAATTTAAAGTCTTTATTACGATTTCCCTGATTACCGGTAACCTCTTTCTTTACGGTCAGATCTTTCAAAGTATTGTGCTGACTGCTGTAATCATTCGTGAAAACTCCCTCACCCTTTGACTCCGGATTATTTTTATCTGCAAACAGATAAGAGCTGACTTCCAGATTTCCGTCATCATCGGATGTTACATACACATCAAAATACTTCTGTTCTGTGGTATAAGCAACACCTTCATACGCATTTCCGTCCTTGTCCGCTGCAACCTCACTTACTACATAGCGAAAGATTCCGGGTTTTGCATCCTCTCCTTTTGTGAATACAGATTCATTAACATTAAGCTTTGTCGTTCCTACTGTAATTTTCTCATTTCCAATATCGCTGTCCGCCGGTACCGATGCAATGACATCCTCATCCAAAGTTACCCCCTTTGCCGGTCCTGCATATATTGCCTCCTGATTCTCACCTGCCGGCACTGCCGTTCCTGGAGCAACGGTAAATTTAAATGTAGTCTTCGGTGCATATATATTACTTTCCTTCGTAATCTGTTTTGTGATCATCGGAGTTTTCTTAACTTCAGTTTCGCTATCTGAACTTTCTGCCGCTGACACCTGCATTCCGAGCATTGCTGTCATCATTATTCCGGCAGCCGTAACAGTGGATACTTTTTTTAACATTCTCTTTCCATCATTCTTTTCCTTTCTTTTTCCATGTTCTGCAATCATGTTACTGATTTTACAGGTTCGATCTGCGAAGGACGGTAATCACTCTTCCCTTTATATCCTTTGCATTGACCGCACCAAAGTATCTGCTGTCTTTTGCACCTTCACGGAAATCACACAGAATGAAATACTGGTCTTTCTTTACTTTCACCGGATAGGATATGCCATCCACATAGGCCGGTGTCTTATAAAAAATATCCGGCTCATTCACAATGCTTCCGTTGATCTTCAATTCATTTTTGTCTGTAATCTCTACCTTATCTTTCTCTCTCGCCACAATACGCCCTGTATACAATGTCCCCTCTTTTTGAAATACCACAACATCCCGGTCGGAATATTTCCGTTCCAGCCTGTAATATAAGAGCAGATCTCCGGCACATATTTTCGGGGACATATCCTGATTCTTCGCAGAAGTCATTCCAAAAATCACGCCAAACAGGACCGCCAGCATCACTGCCAGCATGAGTAAACGGGTAAAGAACAGTATGATCTCTCTTTTTTCTTTCATATATGCTCCTTGTCAGATGTTATTCTCCTGTCGGATCTCCCCATTTGCGGATTCCGTATACCAGTCCGAAAAATGCCAGCATTCCGAATGCTGCCCCTGTCATGACCATATACGGAGCCGAAGTCTGCCGGATTCCGGTTGCCGGCTGTACTTCTTTCGTATTCGTAAATGTCAGATCTGTATTTTCTGATAGCATATCCGAAAGTTCTTTTTTACCATTGTCCAGTTTCTGTTCCTCTTCTTCCGAAACTTTTTTTGTAATCTGCACATCATAGTCTTCCGGTTCTTCGGAAACGATATATTCTACACCATATGGCATCGTCATCTCGATTTTTTCCATATGCCTCAGCTGGAATGTATAGACTCCATTTTCTACCGCAACTGCGTTTTTTAATTCTTCCTCACTGACTGGATTGCCCTGTGCGTCATATTTCACATAGCTGATTCCACCTGTATAGGATTTCCCGTTCAGCTTTGTCTGCACCTGGAACCGAAAGGCGTGGGTACGGTCTCCCATGTTGCCGCCGACTCTCTTTGCAATCGTCAGTACGCGGTCACTCCGGATATACCGGTTGACGAATTTTGCTTCCGATGTTGTACTTCCTGCAATCTGCCCGGATATTTCCTTTGTATCCGGTGATACCGTCAGATCATATCCATCAGGTACGGCATCATTTTCATTTACCTTATATGTTGTTCCCGGTGTCAGATTGGTAAATGTATATTCGTATGCGTTGTTTTCTGCATTCCATACCAGTCCGTCTGTATTCAACTTCAGTTCTTTTGTCTCTGTTTTTCCGTCTGGTTTCGTCAGCGCACAGGTAAAGGAGAGATTCTTTAATACCTTCTGCAATGCTTCTGGGTTATCTTCCAATCCTGTAATGGCTTTCGAAATCTTTAAATTGCCCGGATGCACTTTTATGACTGGTTTCTTGTAATATTCTGTATAGTTCTGTTCTCCATACTTGTACATCAGTACTGCATGTTCATTTTGGTTCGAATAGAATCCGGTGCCTCCTGCATATGTTCCGGTTCCTGCATCTGCTGATCTGTGTAGCCTGATGTTCTGTATTTTTCATATGCCGTTTCTGTCGGCTGGATCTTGGCAATGACTTCATAGGTATAGCCTTCCTGCAGTTTATAGTCTGCCGGAAATTGCATTTTAACGGATTTTGATGCAGAATCATAAGAAGCCGTGATTCCAAGATCTGCTGCATTAACCGGGTTTCCGGATGCATCAAAGATCTGCACCTGTAGTGCAAGGACATTTCCATCTGCTCCCTTCACCATCTCAACATTCTCACTCAGCGGATCGGAAATCGTGACATTTGTACATGCCAGTTCTGTGATCTGTTTCTGAATGTCATCGAATGCCTTGTTCAGATTCGCCAGCGTTGTTCCGGCATAAGATGCATGTTTTCCGGCTTTGACTGCTGAATTGGCAAAGTCGGTAAGTTTTTTGTAATTCCCTGACGGTCCTACACCGACCGTGAAAAAATAATCGGTCTGCATATCAGCGACTGCATCTTTTCCTGCCTTCAGACTCTTCCCATCTTCGTCGCTGCTTCCATTGCCTTCTGTATAACCGTCTGATCCATATCGGAAGGTTGGATCTCCATCAGATACGAAGATTACTGCTGTCTTGGCATTCTGTCTTTTCCCATTCAGCAGTCCTTTCGCGCTTCTGATCCCGGCCTGATAATTGGTTCCGCCGTCCGATTTCGGAGAAGTCCGATTCATGATCGCAGATGTCTGATTCGTCCAGTTTACAGCAATCTCTGCATCATTCCATGCTTCATCCCTATATCCACCAGGCCGATAGTCTCTCTTATTTCCACTAAACGTCACAAGCGCAAATCTGACATCCAGATTCTCATTAGCCGCCAGTGTATTCGTCATGCTGTTGATTGCCTGACTTGCCGCATTCCTTCTTTCCCCGTTATTTTCCCAGCTATTCTGACTATCACGATCCATCGGATAAGCCATACTTCCGGATCTGTCCAAGACATAGATGACATCCAGCGGCGCTTTCGAAGACTCACTGTTTACTTTTCCTTTTACTGTCAATTTCAGATCGTAGGTTCCATCTGCATTCTCTGTCACCGTCTTTTCATGCTCCAGAGACATGCCCGAATCCAACGACTCTTCTCCCTCGGCATGCACCTCCCTGATACTCCCTCCCACGGGCAGCAGTACCAGGATCGCAGCCGTCAGTATGGTAATGATTTTCTTTATGCTCTTCCGGCTGATAGTATGTCCCATAACGCTCCTCCATTTCTGTTTCATTTGAATGTGGCTGTTTTTCTTTACCCTCATAGTATTCTTATGTAGGAGGATGGGATTTTATTCCAGAATTTCTATTTAATGCATTATAGCGGCTGTCACCGAGGGGAAATTCTAAAGCAAAAAAAAAAGTTGACCTAAAAACGAGCTCACAAAAAATTCAAACTCGACATTCGTCTCAGACAGTGGATTTTTTGTGAGCAAACGGTCAACTTTTTACTTAATCTTTTTTCTGATATATCTTTCATAAATTCTAAGGGCTTTTTGTCTTTCTACAAATATTTTTTCATATCCTGAATCAGTTTTTCACACGTCTTTTCAAATTTTTTTGCCAGTGAAATGCTTTCTTTTTCTGCCTCCGAATAACGATTTAATTTCTCTGTAATGGATTTTATTCCCATATTGGCACCATCAATCATCATTCTGCTATTTTCGAATGTGTCGTCATTGAACATCATCTTTACTTCGGCACTGATCCATGCAAATGTCTCTGCTGCCTTTTCTGAAAACTTTTCTTCCTGAAGTTTTCCTTCTGATAATCTTATCGATTCTCTCTCCATCTTTTCATAATCTTCTTTATATTTAGAGAATAACTCCTGCAATTCCTGGTTTTTCAGATATACTACCAGCTGCTCGATGCTGTTCACTGCCATCCTGCAGCCCGAATTACACTCTTTCAGAATCTCATATGTTGATGTGTCCATAATACTTCCTCCTTTTTTAGATAGTCTGCTATCTTTTTATAGTTTTTCTTTCTTCATTACATGATCTTTCTTTTATAGTATTTCTCAAATTTTATTTTTTATGTCTTTAGACTAAAAAAGCCCTTGCAGATATCATTTTTATATCCGCAAAGGCTTTTCTTTCTCTCATATTCTTAATTTACCATAAAATAATTCAGACTGATTCATTTGACGCAACATCCGCAAGGTTAACACAACTGTTTCCCATACGGTCGATCAGATGCAGGATATTTGTAAATGGTGCTGTCAGGCTTGCTTTACATTTTCCTTTATTGACACGCTGTACATGCGCTTTTCTCATCTTCAGATCCAGATCCATGATCTTATCTTTCCGTTTTACAGCTTCTCGATCTGCACTGACTCATCTCCCTGTAATGCCTTAAGTGAATCATTGAACATCTTCTCCAGTGTCTTCAGACTCTTATGCAGTTCATCCATCGCTTCCGGCGTATATTTGTACCGATTGTCTACCTTTTCCCGTACACATTTTGCGACTTCTACACTCAGCGTTCCCATACGTTCCACATCGCTCAAGATGTACATGAGACTCGCCGTCTGTGCTGCCTGCTGCTCTGTCATTGTTCCGGCCGAGAATAGGGAGCCAGATATTCTGTGATCTGATCCGTCAGTTTCTTTATCTGTACTCCTTTTTCCTGCAATGGTTCCAGTTCATTCAGGTCTTCTGTTTTAACGATTGTGATCGTATCTGCCACAACCACTTTCACCATTTCACTCACACGAAGGATTTCCTTTGCAACCAGCTGAAGTGCTGCTGCCGGCTGCTGATGATCTTGTCATCCAGAAATACAGGTTTTGCAGGATCCATATCGACTGCTTTTCCATCCGGAATCAACGTCATAACAATCTTTACCATCACATTGATCAGACAGACCCAGATAAGTGTCATTATAATGTTGAATAATGTATGTGCATTTGCAATCTGTCTTGAGATCACTTCAATCTCCGGTCCTTTCGGAGAAATGTGCTGGATCAGTACTGCAAATGGTTTCACAAACCAGATAAATAACAGACATCCGGAAATGTTGAAAATACAGTGTGCAACTGCGGTACGTTTCGCATCTTTTGTCTGACCGATACTTGCCAGAAGTGCTGTAATTGTAGTACCGATATTATCTCCAAGCAGGATCGGGATTGCTCCTGCAAGTCCAAGTATACTTGTCACGCCGTCAGGTCCCGGCTGTGATGCAAAGTTCTGCAATACTGCGATCGTTGCACTACTACTCTGTACCACCAGTGTCATAAGCGTTCCGACAAATACGCCAAGAACCGGAATATGTGCTACTCTTTCGATCAGTCCGTGAACACCGGGCTGGATGCCAGCGGTTTCATGACATCTCCCATGGTCTCGATTCCAAGGAATAACAGACCAAATGCAAAAATTGTCTGACCGATACTTTTCACTTTTTTCAGATTTCGCAATAAACGAAACGATAAATCCAATAAAAATAATGATATAAATGTAATCGCTGATCTTAAATGCAATAATCTGCGCCGTCATTGTCGTACCGATATTCGCACCAAAGATGATTGAGATTGCCTGCGGCAGACTCATAAGTCCCGCACTGACAAATCCGATTGCCATAACGGTTGTCGCACTACTACTCTGTAATACCGCTGTGGTAAGTGCTCCTGCGATAACCCCAAGTACCGGTTCTTAGTCAGAAGTGCCAGGATGCTTTTCATCTTTTCTCCTGCCGCTTTCTGCAGGCACTCACTCATCATATTCATTCCATAAATAAAGACTGCCAGGCCTCCTAAAAGCCCGAATATTATCTGCAATTTTTCATTCATAATATTTTCCCATTCTCCTTCATTCGTCTTCTGTAGAACCTGCCGCCGGCAGTTTCTTTCGAACACATGATGTTCCCTCGACGTTACGGGCTTATTGTAACGAAGGTGTATGCAGCCTATATCAAATCTATGTTAAATCTATGTTAAATCATGCCTGGAGTTATATCGCGTTAAATTCTATGAAATTATTTCCGAAAAATGTAAAGGAATCATCAAATGTATGCAAAATTATCTGAATACATAAGATGATTCCTTTTTATTGTTTATTCCTATTGTTTCTAATATAACGGTTCATTCTCAATCAGATATTGCAAGAATGCCTCGCAGCCTTCTTTCACATCTTCATAAGTCACATCAAAATTCCCCGTGTACCACGGATCTGCAATATCTCTTGCATCTCCTGCATATTCCAGTAACAGATGTACTTTTTGCTCCGGATCTTTCCGATGATGCGGTTGATGTTGCGAATGTTCCACTGTTCCATGCCGATCAGGTAATCGAACTCTTCATAATCTTTTCGCGTCATCTGACGTGCTCTGTGATTCCCACACGGGATTCCTTCTTCTCTTAATTTGTTCTGTGTCCCATAGTGTACCGGATTGCCATCTTCTTCGTTACTGGTTCCGGCAGAGTCGATGTAGAAAGATGACTCCAGATTCGCTTTTTTTTTACTAAATCTTTCATTACATATTCTGCCATGGTGGAGCGACAGATGTTGCCGTGGCAAACGAAAAGTACTCGAATCATTGTTTTATTTCTCCTTGTTTTGCCCAGAAATTCCCTGTTTTGCAAGGGTTTCCGGGGTTATTGTGATATGCTCTGAAATTACAGATTGTGGCAAATCAGAGCAGAATTTAGCAAGTTGTTACTACCTGTTAGTAGTAAATTGGTAGTAATAGGGAATGGGTTACTACTAAGGGTTTTTAACTACTTTTTAATAGTCGGAATTTTTGTTCCTTTTACATTCACACCGAGTATGGCTGCTCCCAATAGCAAGGCTCCACCGACAATAGGTACACCATACTTAATAATTCCATTCAGAAAATCCTTATTTTCTGTGTCTTTTGCAGAGATTTTATCCGCTACTAATATCATTTTCTCTGTAATTTCATCACGTTCTTCTTTAGAAATGTCCTCTTTTTTCAAAAGTTCACTTAAATCTTGAAGAATCACTTTATATGCTTCTACAGCATCTTTCTGACTTGAATTATTATCCTTAATAACATTGTCACACATGTCATTTAACTGTGTAACCATATTATTGGCCGAATCAGCATATGCCGGTAACTGATTAATAATAGCAATAGCTACCTCTTTATCCATATTCGGTATAAGTGATACAAACTCCATAATCTTATCTTTAGATAATTCACTAAACTTGTTAATTTGTAATGCATCTTTTACTTGTTCTTCTGATACTAAATTCTGTGCCATTTTATTCTCCTTATGCAATCTGCTTTCGTTGTTTATAGTAGTTTTTTGCTAATTTGCGTTGACTACCATATGCATTCCAATATAATGCCTGATTATCTATTGCAATTTCTAATTCTATTTCTTCTCGAATATTTTTTTCCTTACTTGTTGCTCTTTCTTCAACAACTAAATACACTACTATTGCTTCTGAATTTTCTGCTATATTTCTATATTTAGCAGTTGTTCTATTTTTGTCGCACTCTAGAACATCAAATTTTGCATTAAAATCAAATAATCTTCTCGCTGCATACTTTTTTTCTTAGGTTCAATTCATTCGAATAGTCTTTCATCAACCATGATAAATCGTACTCTAATTCTTCATAAACATCGGAAGTCTGTGCTACTTCCAGCAATTGATTATGATTGTCATACATTACCCATACTCCACACACGCCTTTATATGACAATATGTTGTTGACAATAACATTGTATTGCCCACGACATTTGCGAAGTTCCAATAGTTTTATTTTATTCATATTTCCTCCACTTATAATATTTGCTGGAGCATCTTTTGAATTTAAAATCGGGTCAAACACTTTTTCGTGTAAAAAACTCATAAGTTCCTGTTCCTTTGTCTCCTATTCCTTCTCGTACCACATTACATTTGAGCTGTCTTTTCCTATGCAGCGCACATTGTTAACAATTCCACTATCTACTCTTCCATAAAAGGTTTTTCCTAAATTTAAATTTAATTCCTTTTCCCATCGTCCACTCTACGCCAAAAAGAGCCTTGATATTAAACTTGGTTCCACTCGGTAGCGCATTAACTTTTTCTATTAATTTTTGATAATACTTTCCGAAAACATCATCATCTTTCAGAACCTCACCCTTGATATAAAGAGGAACCGTCAATCCCAACTTGTCAGCCTCCGCTTGTAACTGTTTAAACTCGGCTTTTGTAAATAAAATTTGCACGTTGATTTTATCCATATCCAACCCTCCGTTTCTCATTACACTGTTTCTGATTTATATTATATTTCAGAGAATGTTGATTGTCAATATTTTTTATTCTGAAATATAATATAAAATCAGAAACAAAACGCCCCAGCCTAAGCCGGAGCGTCATCTCTTTTCCATATTAAACTACCTTAAACATCTTCTGCG
>ENA-OQLB01000666-OQLB01000666.1-human-gut-metagenome-genome-assembly--contig:-NODE-666-length-18207-cov-2.049834_pt1 | contig 18207 bp, 31 predicted proteins | sample MGYA00242656_ERZ504813 | MGnify/ENA primary metagenome ERZ504813 (study PRJEB26092, sample SAMD00036388) | human gut metagenome | host: Homo sapiens | study: EMG produced TPA metagenomics assembly of... | reverse complement strand
ATTCTCAATATAGCACAAAAAAACTTTTTTTTAAAGCTTAACCCGGTCAGTAATCTGCATTATTATGATTTTCGTTACTGTTCACACACCACTATCCCACGAGTGTTTGGCATAAATATGCCAAAATCCCGAGACATACAAGCCAAAATTCCATTGCCGCAGGCAATCTGGAATGAATTTTGGCTACGTTACTGAGAACGGAGTGAACAGTAACGATTTTTCATCTGCGGCGTTGTCATCAATCGCCGAGCCACCGCGCTTTTCTTATCCTAATATGAACTGTTCCTTTTATTCGTCTGTATTTTATGTTATAATCTCACCAGATTATCAATAAGGAGGTTATTACTCTTATGTCCAGAAAGAACCTTATCGTCGGTCAGTCCGGCGGTCCCACCACTGTTATCAACAGCAGCCTCTACGGAGTTGTATCCGAGGGAAGACGCCATCCGGAAACCATAGACCGCATCTATGGAATGATAAATGGAATCGAAGGATTTTTAAACAATACCATTCTTGATTTCTCAGAAGCACTTCCGGGAGAAAAACTAGATGGATTGAAATTTACTCCTGGAGCCTACCTTGGTTCCTGTCGTTATAAACTGCCTGAATCACTCGAAGACCCGGTTTATCCAAAATTGTTCGAAAATTCAATGAAATGAATATCGGCTGGTTTTTCTATATTGGCGGAATGATTCTATGGATACTGTAAGCAAGCTTTCACGCTATGCAGCGCAGATTGGCAGCGATATCCGCATTATCGGAGAGCCAAAGACTATCGATAACGATCTGGTTCATACTGATCACACTCCAGGTTACGGAAGTGCTGCCAGATATGTAGCTTCCACTGTCCGTGAAATCACTACGGATGCCAATGTTTATGAGAAAAAATCTGTAACCATCGTAGAAATCATGGGACGCCACGCCGGATGGCTTACTGCTGCATCAGCTCTTGCACGCAAATATGTAAATGACAATCCTCTTCTTATCTATCTTCCGGAAACTGCATTGATCAGGAAGCTTTCTTCATGCTGTAGAGAAATCCTTTGAGAAGAACTGCAATGTTGTTGTTTGTGTATCCGAAGGTATCCATGACGCATCCGGTACCTTTATCTGCGAATACGACAGTTCCGTAGGCACTGACACTTTTGGCCATAAAATGCTTGCAGGATGCGGTAAATATCTTGAAAATCTTGTTCGCAGCCGCCTTGGTGTCAAAGCACGTTCCGTAGAACTTAATGTCTGCCAGCGCTGCTCGGTTTCCATGATGTCTGCTATTGACCAAAAGGAGGCAATTTCTGCAGGTACTTTCGGTGTACAGGCAGCTTTAAACGGAGAAACAGGAAAAATGGTTTCGTTTATCCGTATAAAAACCGCTGACGGCTCCTATTCAATGGAATGTAGCCTGGAGGATGTAAACGAAATCTGTAATGAGGAAAAAACTGTTCCTCAGGAATGGATCTGTAAAGATGGTTCCGATGTTACAGAAGACTTCATAAATTATGCCCGTCCACTGATCCAGGGTGCTGTAGATATCCCTTATGGAGAAGACGGACTTCCTGATTTTGTATATCGCAAATAGCATCTCGTATCAAATATTTATAGATTTATACAATAGAAAACAGTGCAGGATTATTTTCTGTTATACAAAAAAGTGTGCTTCCACATTTCCCCTTGTGAACGCACACTTTTTTCTCTTATTTTCTCTTATAAGTCAAGCAGATATTCGCAATCCGCTTCGCTACTTATTGCTTTTCGCAACCCCCGCAAGGAACTTAGTTGATTCGGTTAAATTTTCTAAAAATATATACAGTTTTTCATTCTTTATTCCTCAAATTCCTTATGATCTTCTTCCAGCTTATGCTCGATTTCAACTTTTTTTTCTCTTCCTCTTTCTTCTCATCCCGTGTTTTTGGAAGAATTACATTTAGTAATACAGCAATGATAGTTGCAAGAACAACCGGGGATTTGCCAAAGATAGTTGTTACCCATGTCGGGAAGCTTGCCAAAGCTGCCGTTGCCTGGGATACACCCATTCCCAGTGCCGCTGCAAGTCCTACGATAGATGAGTTACGGTAATCCATCTCCGCAGAGGCAACCAGCTTCATACCAGTCATTGCGATAGAGGCAAATACCGACACCGTCGCGCCACCCAGTACACACTGAGGAATCGTTGTCAGAATTGCTGAAAACTTCGGTACAAGACCAGCCACTCCAAGGATTGCAGCTGCCAGACCAAGCACCCATCGGTTGATAACTTTTGTGGTAGTGACAATACCTACATTCTGGCTATATGTAGCAGTTGGAAGTCCGCCAAGAAGTGCACCTACGACATTGGAAATACCATATCCTACAATTCCTCTCTGCAGTTCTTCATCTTTAGGAGTTCTGTCCATGGCCCCGATTGTAGTTGCGGAATAGTCACCGATTGCCTGAATAGAGTTGATTGCAAACAAGATTCCCAGTGCCACACAGGAAGACGGCTCAAACTGTACTCCGAAATGCATCAGAGATGGAAGCTGACAGACACCTGCCTCTCCGATACTTGAGAAATCAACCATTCCAAACATAATAGAAACCAGATATCCCACAATAATACCGATCAGAATAGAAGCCAGTTTCCAGATTCCTTTTCCAAAATGATTCAAAGCTGTAACCACGATCAGTGTAAAGAATGCAATTGCCCAGTTCTGCCAGGAACCATAATTTGGATACTGGTACCGCCGGCATATAATTGATGGCTGTCGGATACAGAGAAAGACCAATGGTAAATACAACCGTTCCGGTAATCAGTGGCGGGAAAAATATACGAATCTTCTTAACCAGCAAGCCCATGATAACTGCAACAATACCACCAACGATCTCCGCTCCCATGATAGCCGCAATCCCATACGATTCCGCTATCGCCTGCATACTCGGCACATAGGCAAAGCTGACACCCATGATAATTGGCAGACCGGAACCAATCGCAAATTTCGCCTTCCCGCCGATTGGAAACAGCTGAAGCAAAGTTGATAATGCTGCAATAACCAGTGCTGACTGAATCAGAATCACCTGATCTTCCCTGGAGAGTCCACCCGGAACTGCTCCAGAAACAATGATCGCCGGCGTCACACATCCTACGATCATAGCTACAACATGCTGCATGGCAAGCGGTAAAGCCTCACTCATGCGGGGGATTCCGTCAGTTTCAAAAATACTGCCTCTCTTCATAATAGCCTCCCAAATTCTTTTTTATATCTTAACACTTTAGCCTAAAAAACAATTAGATTGCCTAACTATTTTTGGTCAAAAACTATACAAGATTTGTCTCGAGAATTTGGTTATTATTTTTTATCTTGTAGAACAAAAAATTCTCTGCCAGTGTGCCGGGACTAATGTGGCTGTATCACTATCTATCATAATCCATTTCTTTTAGACGTTAAAATGTTATCGCAAGAGAAACCGGTGTCTGCCTCCACCACAGTAATACAGTCAATCGGATATTCGCAATCCGCTTTCGCTACTTGCTCATAACCGAATAACTGCTCCGCAGTTTATCAGGAGGGGCTTGTACCCCTCCTGATACAAGCAAGTCCCACCCACTGCTTATTGCTTCTCGCAATTGAAGCAGGGGACTTACTTAATTCGGTTAAATTCACTCAATCTCAGTGTTTAAAGTATATTGTAGCACTATTTATTGTACTGTAAATATTTTCTATCCTGTTTATAGCCCTTTTATTACTCAGGTTTTACAATTTTACCTGCCACAGCACAAGCTGCTGCTGTTTTTGGAGATGCCAGATAAATTTCTACTTTTGATGTTCCCATACGGCCAAGGAAGTTTCTGTTATTTGTGGCTACTACGCGTTCTCCGTCTGTAAGAATTCCGCCTGTACGACCACAACATAATCCGCATCCAGGATGTGTGATAATAGCTCCTGCCTCTGCAAGTACATCCATAATTCCCATATCTATCGCCTGACGGTATATTTTGCGGCTTGCAGGCGTTACGATCAGTTTTACATATTTTGCTACCTTCTTGCCTTTTAAGACCTCTGCCGCAGCTTTAAGGTCCTCCAGACGACCGTTTGTACAGGAGCCAATGAATACCTGATCAATTTCCGTTCCTTCAAGGTCACTTACATCTCTGATCTTGTCTACCTGAGAAGGACATGCCATAACAGGCACAAAGTCTTCTGCGCGATATGTAATCGTCTTTATATATGTTGCATCTGTGTCTCCTGAAAGGCTTTTCTGGAAATCATTTAACTCTATCCCGCAATATTCTGCTGTCTTTTCATCTGGTGTAAATAATGCACATTTAGCACCTGCTTCAATTGCCATGTTAGCCATTGTCATACGGCTTGCAACTGTCATATTTTTCACTGTACTGCCAGTAAACTCAAGCGCTCTGTAAGTTGCGCCATCAGCTCCCAGATCACCGATCAGACGCAGAATAATGTCTTTTGACATAACATTCTCCGGAAGTTCTCCGTCAACTACTACTTTGATGGTCTCCGGAACCTTGATCCACATCGTTCCTGTTCCCAGGATACTTGCCATTCTGTATATCCGATACCTGAAGAAAATGCACCAACACAACCATAAGTAGTTGTATGGCTGTCTGTACCAAATACAATATTTCCTGGTTTTACATAGCCTGCTTCTGTCATTAACTGATGACAGATTCCGTCACTTCTGTGAACATTTTTCATGCCATATTTTTTTGTCAAAAGCATCTCCTGCATGGAATGCCTTGTATCATCTAACTGACTTGCAGGAACCAGATGATCATAGATAAGGACAACTTTATCTGGATCCCAGAGCTTCGTAAAGCCCATTTCCTCGAACTTTTCTGCTACGAATGGAATAAATATGTCATGAATCATAACTCTGTCTACATTGACCGTTACGATGTCTCCTGGCTTTACTGTTTTTCCAACATTATTTCTTATGATTTTCTCAATAACTGTCTCGCCCATTTACTTCTCCTTTCTCATTAATCCAGTCCGTTTAATTTACGCATGGCTTTTACAAGTCCGCCTGCCTGGATAATACTCATCAGATTCTCTGGAAGAGAAGCAATTGGATATTGTTTTCCGTTATAATCTACGTGTTCATTCATTACTACAGTTACTTCATCGCCTTCTTTGATATCATCATGAATATCTGGCTGCTCAATTAATAAAAGACCATTGTTAATGGAATTTCTGAAGAAAATTCGTGCAAAAGACTTCGCAATTACGCACTGAATTCCCAGTGCTTTGATAATTTCCGGTGCCTGTTCCCTGGAAGATCCGCATCCAAAATTCTTTCCGGCAACAATAATGTCACCTTTCTGAATCTGACCTGCCAGTTCCGGACGCAGAGGACTGAATCCATACTGTTTCATATCGTCAATTGTTTTCAGTGCCAGATACTCTGTAGGAATAATGATATCTGTATCAATATCATCATCCAATACCCATACCTTTCCTGTAAATTTTTCCATAATCTTACCTCTTTATTTCTATCTGCATATTTATGATATCAGGGGCAAAAGACCTTTGTCCCTAAAATCATATTTATTATAAGTTTCACGTGAACATTTATACTTCACTTGCTAACGCAATCTTTCCGGCAATAGCAGACGCTGTAACAGTTGCAGCTGAACCCAGATATACTTTTGAACTTGGATGTCCTGCACGTCCTTTGAAATTACGTGTTCCTGTACTGATCAGAACTTCATTTTCGCCGATAACACCCTGGCAGCTTCCCCAGCATACACTGCAGTTCGGATTCATAACAATGGCTCCAGCGTCCATAAACACATCCAGAAGGCCTTCTTTTAATGCCTGACGGTAAATAGTCTGGCTGGCAGGCACAACAAGGAATCTGACGCCCTCAGCCACCTTCTTGCCTTTGATGATTTCTGCCCCGACACGAAGATCTTCAATACGTCCATTGTTACAGGAGCCAAGGAAAGCTTCATTAATTTCAATTCCACATGTTTCTTCTGCCGGAACTACATTATCTACAAAGTCCGGTTTAGCAACTACAGGACAAACTTTTGCTAAATCAAATGTATATTCTCTTGCGTAAACAGCATCCGGATCACTGTGATAGATAGCTTTTGGCTCACGTCCATGTTCTTTCAGATATTCAATCGCTTTCTCATCTGCTTCGAAAATACCAGTCTTAGCTCCGGCTTCTACTGCCATGTTGCAAAGCGCCATACGATCACTGATGCTGAGTGTTTTTGCGCCTTCCCCTGTAAACTCCATAGCCTGATAATTACATCCATTTGCTCCGATTTCACCGATAATAGTGAGGATTAAATCTCTCGCATAAACTCCTTCCGGAAGTTTTCCGATAAGATTGAATTTTACACTTTCAGGTACCAGAACCCATGATGTTCCTGTAACCATACCATACAGGAAATCTGTGCAGCCTACACCTGTTCCGAATGCTCCCAGCGCTCCATAAGAGCAGGTATGGCTGTCTGCACCAAAGATCAATTCACCTGGACGAACATAGTTCTCGATCATAACCTGATGGCAAACTCCCTTTCCTTCCCAGAAATCAATATTATTTTCTTTCGCAAAATCTTCTCATTTTCTTCTGAGAAGCAGCCGTTTTCGGACTGTCTGAAGGTACATTATGGTCCACGATAAACACAAGTTTGCCTGGATCTGCAATATGCGGATTCTTTAATTTATTGCGGTACATATCAACGGTAAGATGTGTTGTTCCATCATTACTCATTAGACGGTCAAGTTTAACTGTATGGATATCTCCCGGTTTTACGCTGTCAACACCGGCTGCCGCAGCAATAATCTTTTCTGCAATTGTCATTCCCATCTTATTTTTCCTCCTTATTCAGAGATGCGATCAGACCGCCCTGATTTAAGATATTCTGCATATACTCCGGAAGTTTTGTGCAAGAATAAGTTTTTCCATTTGCTTCAACCGTTCCCTCTGACATATGAAGAATCATCTGATCACCTGTTTTCACTTCGTCCGGAAGATCTTTACAAACAATTACCGGCAAACCAATATTGATTGAATTTCTGTAAAAAATTCGTGCAAAAGATTTCGCTACAACTGCCTGTACTCCCAATGCTTTTAATACACCAGGCGCCTGCTCTCTGGATGAACCACATCCAAAGTTCTCTCCACCTACTACAAAATCACCAGATTTTACTTTCTTTGAGAAATCCGGATCCAATGATTCAAAAGCATGTCCTTTCATCTCATCCAGATTCGGAAGTAGCAGATACTGTGATGCTATGATCTGGTCTGTATCCAGATCATTATGAAATTTGAAAATTGTCCCTGTTTCCATAAAAATCATTTTCCTTTCTGTATCATTTATCTTTATGATTTGTCTTTATCATTTATCTCGCTTTAGCGATTTATTCAGATAAACTCTTTTCCTATTTTAGCACAAAAGACTAATGATTGAAAATGTCTTTTACAAAAAATGGCCTTTGCATTTTTCTCTGCTCATGCCTCTCAACACATCATATCCGGCTTCTTCCAGCCCTTTTTCATCCATAATGCATTGTCCCGGCAATGTGAATTTTTCCAGATATTGTGCAAGACTGGTACAGTCATCTGATACGCTCAGTTCCTCCTGGTGTACTTCTCTTTCCAGACGCTTTTCTATAAATTCACGACTGGCCCATCCAGATGGCAGTGTAATTCTATCTTGGGTAATGCGATCAGTTGTTCCTGAGTCATGATGTTTCTCCATTTCGTATTTCGTATATACTTTAGTAAGTGTTTTGAAAAAGGCTTTATGCCAGGTTCATTGGACCGAATCCCAGTGGCAGCAGCTCTTTCAGGGTATAAATATCATAATGTTCCTTATCCACTGCCAAAACAATCTTAAATGTCTCCGGGTTACAAAATTCCATCATTACCTGTCGGCACACACCGCATGGAGCCGCGTATTCGGTCAAAACACCGCCTTTTCCGCCAACAATGCAAATCGCATCAAATTCCTTTATCCCCTCGCTTACAGCCTTAAAGAACGCAGTTCTCTCAGCGCAGTTAGTAGGTGTGTATGCTGCATTTTCAATATTACACCCTGTATAGATTTCTCCATTCTTCGCAAGCAGTGCTGCGCAACTTTAAAATTGGAATATGGTGCATAAGAAAATTTCAACTGTTCAATTGCTGTCCCGATTAATTTATCAATCATCGTTTTGTCTAAGTTCTGCATAATCTACACCCCCGTTAATTACTGTCTTTTATTTTTCATTATCAAATACTTACCTTGCGTAATTATTATGTCAATCGGATAAAATCATCCGCTTCCGCTACGTGGCTTTACACCGAATAACTGCTTCGCAGTTTATTGCTCTTCGCAACCTCCGCAGGAGACTTACCTGATTCGGTTAAATCAATAACCAGTTGCTTCTTCATTCTTTACAATCTTAATGATTCTGCTCGTTCCCAGTCTGTCTGCACCCAGAGAAAGAAATTTCTCAGCATCATCCAGAGAAGAAATACCACCTGCTGCTTTCATTTTTACATTTGGTCCAACGTGTTTGGAAAACAGTTCGATGTCTTCAAATGTTGCTCCGCCACCGCCAAATCCTGTTGACGTTTTGATATAATCAGCTCCCGCCGCTGTTACGATCTCACACATTTTGATTTTCTCTTCTGTAGTGAGGAAGCAAGTCTCAATGATAACTTTGAGAATTTTTTCTCCGCATGCTGCTTTGAGAGTTCTGATCTCGTTCTCAATCAGATCATATTTCTTATCTTTTAACCATCCGATGTTAATTACCATATCAATTTCCGATGCACCGTTTGCAATGGCATCTTTGGTCTCAAATTCTTTCGTTGCTGTTGTTGTATTTCCATTTGGGAAGCCAATAACTGTGCATACTGCCATTTTTCCGTTCATGTATTCTGCTGCTTCTTTTACATAACATGGAGGAATACATACAGATGCGGTTCCATATTTCATTGCATCATCACAAATCTGCTTAATTTCTTCCCATGTGGATGGTTGAAGAAGTAATGTATGATCTACATGTTTTAAGATTTCTTTAATTTCCATTTTTACTTATCCTCTTTTCTTTCTGTCACTGCCGGTTCCGCTCGTTGCGATTATTCATTCATACTCACCAGCTGCTATTTAGCCTGATCTTCTTTAATCATTCTTCTTATGGCCTCTACAGCTACACGAATAGCCATATCTGTGTCGTGAACTACCGGATTCTCCAGACCAAGCTTCTCTCTCTCCTGATTTGCTACCGCAGGATATTCAATTGGTGCATATTCTCTGGTAGTTCCTTCCATACGGACTGCACCTGTGGCAATCACTATATCACCACTCTTACTTCCGGCTGCATTCCTCCGCATATACCAATTCTCACAAATGTATCTGCACCGCAACGGTACAGTTCTTCCATTGCTATGGATGCGAATGGCCCACCAATTCCTGTTGATGTTACGCTTACCTTTACACCGTCGAATGTTCCTGTGTATGTAACATATTCCCGGTTATCCGCGATCAGCACCGGATCATCAAAATACTGTGCAATTTTGGCACATCTTTTGGGATCTCCCGGCAGGATCACATAACGTCCTACTTCGCCTTTTGCCACCTGAATATGATACTGTCTGCTTGCGTCTTCTGAATAATTTTTCATGGTCTTTCCATCCTTTACTAAAGTTTTTTCGTAACTGTTCAGTAATTTTCTATCCTGTGATGAGATAATTCTTATTGTCTTTTAACCCAAACACGGCTTTATCTCTGTCCTTTATCGTACGGGATACCCTCTGCTTTCGGTGCTCTGGAATTCTTTGACACAAATGCAAGAACAATCAGAGAAATAATATACGGGAACATATTGTATAAGGTACTTGGAAGCTTTAATGCTACCAGTACGTCAAATCCTGTATAAACATTTGAAAGTGCACGGAACAGACCAAACAGAAGTGCTGCAAGTCACCGATATCACCGATTTCCACTGACCAAAGATCATAACTGCAAGTGCAAGGAATCCAAATCCCGCAACACCATTCTCAAATTTCCATTCACTGACACCGGCTGTAATATAAACCAGCCCGCCAAGTCCGCCCAATGCTCCAGAAATCAAAACACCTGCATATCGCATTTTGTAAACGTTAATTCCTACGGAGTCTGCTGCCTGCGGATGCTCACCACATGTCATAAGACGGAGACCAAACTTAGTCTTATATAATATGATATATGATGCGACAAGAATCAGCAATGCCAAAAGCATAAACCAGCTAAATTCGAACTTCCCAATGTTTACAAGAAATGCTTTTTTTGCTTCTTTGTACGCAACTGTAGAAGAACAAACGCTTAAACTATACAGCCTAACAAAACGAGGCCAGGCTTATCATATGCCAATGGAGATACAGAATAATTTCCTGGCAAAATAAATACACAAAGATCCTGTTCTTTATAGCATAGTTTGAACAGGATCTTTTTATAATGCTTTATTTTCTATCTAAAATTTTATTAAACCGACTAAAGAACGTTGAAGTTGTTATTATCGCTGCCAAAATATCACTGATTGGCTCAGCCAAAAATACCGCAAATACTTTATTCTGGATAAAATGCGGCAGGATAAAAATCAACGGAATCAACAGAATCAATTTTCTTAAGCAGGCAAGTAATAAACTAACTTTGCCTGGCCCAATGCCATGAAACTCTGCTGACAAGCAACTTGGAATCCAAGAGAAAAAATACCTGCCATGTAAATTCTTAACGCCCATGCCGTATACGTGATTAATTCTGTATTATTCGAAAAAATACCTGCAAACATCTTCGGAAATAGAAGCATAATCAACCAGAAGCATCCCGTAAAAATTGTACAAACTGTAAATTGAGTAAAAAATGCTTTTTTTACTCGATTTCTATTTCCTGCACCATAGTTATAGCTCATGATTGGCTGTCCACCCTGACAAATTCCCTGTAATGGTAATGTTGCAAGCTGGCTAACACTGGTAATAATTGTCATAGCCCCTACTGCGAGATCTCCGCCATATCTTGACAAACTGGAAGTAAAACTGATAGACAAAATACTTTCCGTAGATAACATGACAAATGTAGATATACCAAGAGCAAGGCATGGTAAGATGATTTCTTTTTGCAGTTTAAAGTTTTCTTTTTTAAGATGCAGAATCGTCTTCTTTCCTGACAAGAAACGAAGGATCATATTGCCCCTACAGCCTGACTCAAAACAGTTGCGAGTGCAGCTCCCTTTACTCCAAGATGAAATACGAAGATAAAAATCGGATCAAGAATGATATTGATTACAGCACCAATCACTGTTGTCATCATGCTGATCTTCGCAAATCCCTGTGTCGTAATAAATGGATTCATTCCCATCACGATCAAAACAAAAATACTTCCAAGAATATAAATCCTTGCATAATCCACGCCATAAGGAAGTGTCTTATCGCTAGCACCAAACATCGTCAGTAACTGTGGCGCAAAAGTAAAGAATATCACCGTCAAAGCTGCGGCCATAAGCATGAGGATTGCAAAACAATTTCCAAGAATCTTTTCAGCTGTCTTATTATCTTTCTTTCCCATAGAAATCGCTGCACGCGGTGCACCTCCGGATCCTGCCAGCATGGCGAAGGCATTGATCAGCATGAGAATTGGCGTAAACAATCCAACACCTGTTAATGCTGCGGCACCGACACCTGGAATATGTCCGATATAAATACGGTCAACAATATTATATAAAAGGTTGATGATTTGAGCCACAACAGCCGGTATTGCAAGCTGGGCCAAAAGACGTGGTATTTTTTCTGTTTCCATAGCTTGTGCGTTTGACTTACTGTTCATGTCTGTGTCCTCCTAAATATTATCTAGTCATCTCAATATAATCAAATTGCTTATGCAGTCTCTCCCCTAAGTGTTCTGGTATTCTTGATAATGTACAAAACAACTGATACAACCATCATTATAGCACACAAACCAATTAACAGATTTGACACCATTGGTGTAATGTGAAACCATATAATATGCACAGCCACAGTTCCATATAATAAAAAGGTTACTATTTTTCCATGCCAATCTGCACCATGCACTTTTCCTGTTTTTCGTATCACAAGGCATCCACTAACCGCCATATAAAGTTCCTTAACTGCCATTATAACGATCAACGGGAGCATATGTGGAAAGCGAGTAAACGAGCAAATCAACATTGCTGCCTGTGTCAGCTTATCGGCAACCGGATCGAAAATCTTTCCTAGATTGCTAATCATATGAAATCTTCTTGCAATATATCCATCAGCGAGATCCGTAAGACCGGATAGCAATAAGATTTCTCCTGCTAACAAAGGATTTTCCTTTACACAATAACTCCATATAATTACTGGAATCAGACAAAACCGAAAAAAAGAAAGCAAATTGGGTACTGTAATAATTCTATTCAAATTTTCTTTCTGACTTCCTTCACTCTGCATGTACGGTCACATCACTTTCCTTTTGTTTCGACATAAACCAATAAAATACAGCACAAAATGCCAATGCAAATACAACACCAAAAACATTCTGAATCACTCTAAGACTAACTGCTCCTTTTAATCCATAACTTCCGCAGCAATTGCGAGAGCGCCAAAGGTATTAAATACAGCCTGCCAGCCGTATTGCGCTGAAAATCCTACACCAATTCCACCAAGAATTCCTATATAAGCATAGATGGATGATGGAAGCAGAAAATATAATACGGTGAAGCATATAACACCTACAATATTTCCGACAATCCTTTTACGGACTCTGTATTGCATGTCTTCCACAAACGGCAAAATTGCTGACATAGCCGCAATACCAGCCACATTGCACGTGGCATATTACAAAGTTCTGCAATGCAAAGGACAATTGGTACACATATAATCTGGCATAACTGCCATTTTGTTCTCGATGAAGTGATATCAAATTCCTGGATTAGATCTTTCAAATTTCTTTTAAAAGTTCTATTTTTATGATTTCGATAAAATACAAAACAGGTAAGAACTGCGCCTAAAATCATTCCGGCCAATCGCATCTGATAGCTTGTTCCTGTAACATCATATCCATATAATAGCAGATAGCCAAGAACCAATGTAGATTGGTTAAACATGAATGGATTATGACATCCAAAAATATCAACACTGCCAGTGCAGCAATATTTAACAGCATTCCCAGTACCGGTGAAAGCTGATTTGCAAGATGCGGACATACGACCATTATTACAAAGAACATAGCCAAAAGCATCGTAGATTGTCCAGTGTGGATTCCCAAATCCGCATTTCGAAATACCATAAGACATAATAAAACTACCACACCAACAATACTGTTTCATTTCCAAACAGGATGCTGAAAACAGTAACAAATAAAAAACAAAAAACCATTGTAACAGCTATCTTAATCAGATATACCAGTATATGATACATTTTTTCTTTCGTGGTTTCACTCTTTTTCAACAGGTTTTTCGATCCTGCCTGATTTAACTGTAATTCCTGATAAAATGTCATATAAATCCTCCCATCTTCTACTTTTATATTATATTCTCATTTGTCTGTATCGGAAGTTCTACAACAAATCTACATCCGCCATATTCCCGGTTTTCTGCTTTGATCGTTCCTCCCGCACTATCTACAATCCGCTTTACAAGTGCAAGACCAAGACCGTTTCCTTCTGCCTTATGAGAACCATCTACCTGATAAAACTTGTCGAATATTCTAGTCTTTACATCTTCCTCGATTCCTGGTCCTTCATCCTCCACAATGAACTTCACAGAATTCTTTTCCTGTTTCAGAAACATCGTAATTGTTCCCTTTGCCGGACTAAACTTGATTGCATTATCTAAAAGATTCATCCAGATATTCATAAGAAGTCCTTCATTTCCAGTATATTTGACTTCCTCCAATTCTACCTGGAAGCCAATTTCTTTTTCTGTCCATTTTGATTCCAAAGAAAGAAATGCCTGACGAATCTGTTCATCCAGTCGATATTTCGTTTTTTTCATTGGTATATTCTGATTCTCCAATTTAGACAACAACAAAATATTTCCAACCAACCCAGAAAGCCTCTTCGTGTTAAATAAGATTTTTTCTACATATCCCTCTTGCTCCTGCGATAATTCTTCTCCCTGAAGAAGCATTGTATAACCTTCAATGGCATTGATAGGGGTCTTAACTCATGAGAAACATTAGATACGAAATCCATCTGCAGCACTTCTGTTCACGAAGCTCTTTTGTCATCACGTTGAAACTTTGGTAGGATTCACCAACCTCTGCTATACGACTGTTCGTTTCCAAATGCTGTTCAAAATCTCCCTGAGAAACTTCCTTCATTGCTTTACTGAGTCTGGTAATTGGCTCCAGTAACTTTGCATTAATAAAAGAAGTAATGAGCCTGCGATCAGTGTATTAAAAATCAAAAGCCAGCCAAGCACAGGTATACTCCCCGGTAGCTTAAAGAAATGATTTAAAAATGCAAATAATAAAGCAGATATCACTGTTGAAAATACGAGAGACAGCCAGATTGCACCAGTCAGACAGGACCGAATCTTCAATCTTTTTTCTTTCTTCTGATTCATTATTTTTTCACCACCTTATATCCAATTCCACGCATGGTTACAATTTCGAAATTTGGATTATCTTTAAAACGCTCCCTAATTCTTCCTATATGCACCTCTATCGTATGTGGGTCTGCCTCTGTCTCATATCCCCAAACTTCATCCATTAACTGCTGTTTTGTAAATGTTCTTCCCGGCGAAGCTGCCAGCTTATATAAAAGCAGGAATTCTTTTTTCGGTAAAACAAGGCTTTCCTTATCCGTTGTAACGGTCATTGCATCATAATCAAACTCTGTTGAACCAATCACAATTTTATGTTCATTCAGGATCTGTGCACGACGGAGCAATGCGCCTACTCTTAAAACCATTTCATTCACATTTACCGGTTTTACCATATAATCATCACTTCCAGAAAGAAATCCCTGGCGCATGTCATCAAAGTTTCCTTTTGCAGTGATCATAAGTACCGGTATCTGGTATCCTGCTGAACGAAGTTCCGACACCAGCTCATAACCATCCATAACCGGCATCATGATATCGGAAATAATCAGATCAATATATTCCTTATCCAATACTTCTAATGCCTGAGCTCCATCCGGTGCACTTTTAACCTGATAACCATTCTTCTCGAGCACTTTCTGAAATAGCTGGCTTAATTCTTTATCATCTTCTACAATTAATATCTGAAACACGTTTTCCTTCCTCCCTGTTATCTATTAAAACAGATATCTTGCCCATCCAAGCAGATGCTGTACCAAAAACACATTTCTCTGACGTTTTTTTTGTTAATTCAATCGGTTTTACATGATACGGATCATGATACGTGCCATCTTCTAATGCCTGTCGGGATACTTTTTCATATTCCATCATTCCTTCTTCCAACTGTTTATTGATTTCTTTGCTACGTATTACAAGCATCAGTTCCGTATCCAGATACGTACTTCTCATATCCATGTTAAAGGAACCAATCACAGATATATCATCATCGATCAGGATGCTTTTTCCATGGTAAGAATAACCGCCTTCATATTCCCAGATGTCAATTCCTGTATTTAAAATCTTATTTCTATTTTTTGCATAATCAGCAGACCCGAATGGATTTCCATTATTTGCAACCGAATTTGTCATGATTGAAAAATTTGGAACATTCTCTGCAATCTCCTCCCATGTATTGTACATCATATCATTACAGATAATATATGGTGTATGAATCTTTACACGATTCTTCGCACTTTTCATCAATTCTCCCAGCTGATACCAGACTACTGGTTCCTTGGAAGCTGTGTGAATAGGATTTGATACCAATGCAATCTTTTCTGTCTCAAACGTTTCGTCTGTATAATCCGTATCGAAAATCATTCCCTTGTTTTCATTAAAATATTGCTGATATCCTTCCTGCAGTTCTAATACTGCCTTCTTTACAGATTTTCTATTTGCAAGTTTCTTATCATTATGAAAATAGCCACTATCTTCTTGTTCCCATATCGTTTCAAAATAATCTAACAACTGGTTGACTGAATTTTCTTTCCTTGGTTCATCGCAAATAACCAACACATCTCTGTCATAGTTCTTGTGTCCTGGAAAATCGCCTAGGAAATAATTATATGTATTTCTTCCTCCAAGAATATAGTTCTTACCATCTGCAATCAAATATTTATCATGCATTCTTCCCATCATTTTCCATGGTTTCAACGGATTGGCCTTATTGTATAATTTGATTTCAACATTCTCATGGGAAGATAATCCATAGAAATACGGATTTCCTTCCATATCAATCCAGCTCTCCATTCCATCTACCAGCAAGCGAACATGTACACCTCTGTCTGCCGCATCACGAAGAGCTCCTAAGATCAATTTCCCACTTTCATCGGATTTGAATGCAAACGTAGAAAGAATAATTTCCTCTTTTGCATTCTTAATCAATCGCACTCTTTGTAAAAGAGCTTCCGAATTCTTTTCTATGATCACTGCCCGTTCTGGATTCTCACTGCATTCGTTCCACGACTCATTATGTATTTCTTTTATGGTTTTTTCGGACATTTCTGGCTGTTTTTTATATGCAATGCAGATTCCAAGTAATTCATAACAAGCCATAAACAGAAGAACTGCCAGTATAACAAGAAGAATTTTACATATTTTATGCTTTTTCATTGTATATCACCTGATTCCTTTTTTCTATGCTTATATAATACAATGACAATCTCAATTCAACCTCAACAAAATTTATTTTTTTCACCTAAACGGAAATTCTGTACAAATCATTCGATATAACAAAACGACCTCTCAAAAACAGTCGACTTTTAAATTAACTGTTTTTTGAGAGATCGTTACATCAGATTCTTATAGCAATCCAGCAAATAATCTCATAAATAATTGTCCTAATCGTAAATATGCACTGCGTCCGGTACAATATTGTTCTGTCACATTACGACATTCACCCATGGTTTTTATCAAATCACTCTTTATATCTAAAACAGACTGACAATCTATCATAAAACATCCATTTTCAAAATGATGGTATAAACTTCGATAATCCAGATTAATTGTTCACAAGTTGCCATACAGTCATCCACCACACTCATTTTTGCATGGCAGAAACCAGGAGTCCATTCATAAACACGCACACCATGTTTAACCAATCCATGATAAAAAGAACGAGTGATATTATAAATAAATTTTTCGTCTGGAATACCCGGTGTAATAATTCTGACATCCACTCCTCGCTTAGCAGCCAAACATAACGCATGTGTCATTTCGTCTGTTATAATCAGATATGGAGTCATGAACCAACAGTATTTTTCAGCTTTATTTATCATACTAATATAAACTTCTTCTCCAACTTTTACTCGTTCTTCCAGAATCTTTTGGATCTTATGCCACGCCTCTGCATCTTCTATAGCATGATACTCCATGAAGATAAACTTCTGTGCCTTTGCAAGATCTTCAAGCTGGGTCTCTAATCCCTTTACTGATTCATCGAAATACATCACATCCGTATTCTGATAGATTGGATACTGCGAATTTCTTTGTATATAACTTGCAATATTTCCTGCCTTCGGAATCGTTTCGTTTATTCTGTTTAAGCACTCCTGATTATCGGAAAGCATTGGTAACAATTTGCTATCAATTTCTGCATATCGCTCACGCATTTTATGTGTGCCGCCATTCAAACCAATCAATAAATATAGCCTACACCATAATTGGGAAAATTAAAATTAATATAACCCAAGGCATTTTCATGGAAGATGTCTTATCTGATGCATACAATCCCAAAACTAAAATTCCACTTAAAATCCTTGTAAATAGATTTATGATTTCTGCATATTCATTTAAGCGTGTTACAATAGTAATAATAAAAACTACTTCTAGAAGAATGCAGACTATGGAAAAACACAATCGTTTTACTCCGTTTTTTGTTTTTCGCTTTTCCTTCTAAAGTATCTTGTTTCATATATATTCCAACCTTTCTACTCGATCAAATTTCTGCTTAAATTTCGTGGAACATACCAATTTTGTCTTTTATTCTCTGCATTTCATTATCTGCTTCAATGATAGCTTTTGCAGAATGAAGTAATTCTTCACTTATCTCATCATAGCCAGGCATTTCTTCAATTCCTTTTTTATAGCGAAGTTGATGTTCCAATGTTGCCCAGAAATCCATACCATTGGTTCGAATCTGTAATTC
>ENA-OQLB01000665-OQLB01000665.1-human-gut-metagenome-genome-assembly--contig:-NODE-665-length-18224-cov-1.858540_pt1 | contig 18224 bp, 28 predicted proteins | sample MGYA00242656_ERZ504813 | MGnify/ENA primary metagenome ERZ504813 (study PRJEB26092, sample SAMD00036388) | human gut metagenome | host: Homo sapiens | study: EMG produced TPA metagenomics assembly of... | reverse complement strand
CCAGGCGGGTCTATCTCCGATACACCCGATGATAGTCATCTCCTGTCCACGGACAATGTGAGTATCCAGACCGTTTCGTTTGATCTGATGTTCAATCTGGCAATATCTTTGTCAGAGGTATTTGGCTTTAATACGATAATCATAAATCGATCCTCCAGTTATTTGAATTAATACTGTAAAATTTAGTTGTTTAAAGTGCGAAACTAAAAATATCATAAAACAATCAGGGTGGATTGTCAATGTTTTCCGGGGAATTTTCGATTTTATTTTGGGAATGGCAGAAAACGTGGTAGAATAAAAACGTGAATGAGAAAAAAAAGAATGAGAGAAGGGACGTTATGAAAACGAATGATGTGTGGAAACGCGCACGTAGAATACCTGTTATGCTGATCACAGAAGGGCTCTGCGTCGGTCTTGTCGGCGGATTTGTCGTGCTGCTTTACCGAGTGGCGCTGACTTTTGCGGGAGACTGGCTTGTAAAGATTCTTTCTTATATGAAAGGAAATCCATTTCGATGTGTGGTGTGGTTTTTGATTTTGGCAGCGCTTGCATGGATTGTGGGAAAACTGGTGAAGTGGGAACCGATGATCTCAGGAAGCGGGATCCCTCAGGTGGAAGGGAGATAGCAGGGAGGCTTTCCCAAAACTGGAAACGCGTGCTACCGGCAAAATTTGCAGGAGGCTTTTTGTGTATGCTGGGTGGTCTTTCTCTTGGAAGAGAAGGTCCGTCGATCCAACTTGGAGCCATGGCAGGACAGGGATATCCAGAGCTTTGGGACGGGGAAAAAGAGAAGAGAAGTTTTTGATGACTTGCGGGGCGAGTGCGGGACTTTCTGCTGCTTTCCATGCACCGCTGGCAGGTATGATGTTTGCGGTAGAAGAGATCCATAAAACATTTTCAATCCCGATTCTTCTTCCGGTCATGACAGCTTCGGTGACGGCTGATTATATTGCTTCCCACATTCTTGGCCTAGATCCGGTATTTCGATTTCAGATCACGAAATATCTGCCGCAAAACTATTACTGGCTTTTGATCCTTTTGGGAATTTTGGTAGGTGTATCCGGTGTGTTTTATAATTGGGGGATGTTAAAGGCCCAGGAATTGTATCGCAAAATTCCGTTTATGAAAGAAACAGGCCGTCTGTTGATCGCCTTTCTGACTGCGGGAGTATTGGGGGATTGTGATGCCGTGGGTATTGGGAAGTGGTTCGGGCTTGATCGTCAGCCTGACACAGGGTGAAATGGTATTGGGGATGGTTGTGCTGACGCTGGTTATGAAGTTTTTATTTTCCGCAGTCAGCTTTGGCTCCGGAGCGCCGGGAGGAATTTTCTTTCCGCTTTTGATATTAGGCGCTTTGATCGGAGCAGTATTTGCCATGGCGGGGGTCGAATTTTTTGGCTTGGCTCCGGTGTATGTCAACAATTTTGTACTGCTTGGGATGACCGGATTCTTTACAGCGATTGTAAGAGCACCGCTGACGGGGATTATCCTGTTATTTGAAATGTCCGGAAGTATCAGTCAGATGCTTTCCCTGTCGATCGTGTCGGTAACGGCATATATTGTGGCAACGCTGATGCGCTTCAGAGCCGATTTATGACAGTCTTTTGAAGAGAATTCTCAAAGCGGATACTATAGTGCATGACAAATGAAACAACTTATGGTATACTTCATTTTAGAATATGCGTATGTGGCAGAGATGCCGGATACCAAAGAGATTTGAAGGAGCCAGACAGATGAAAAGAGTATTGTTAAAACTGAGCGGCGAAGCACTTGCCGGAGATAAAAAGACAGGATTTGATGAGGCAACCTGCATAGGAGTTGCAAATCAGGTGAAGCAGCTTGTAGATCAGGGAATTCAGGTTGCGATCGTGACAGGCGGCGGAAATTTCTGGAGAGGCCGTACCAGTGAGACGATCGACCGTACAAAAGCAGATCAGATCGGAATGCTTGCAACGGTGATGAACTGTATTTACGTGTCTGACATTTTCCGCCATGTGGGGATGAAGACAGAAGTGTTTACTCCATTTGTATGTGGAGCGTTTACATCGTTGTTTTCCAAGGATGCAGCAGTGGAAGCGCTGGAAGAAGGAAAAGTGATCTTTTTTGCAGGAGGAACCGGACACCCATATTTTTCAACGGATACAGGAGCTGTTCTGCGTGCGATCGAAATCGAGGCAGATGCGATGCTTCTTGCAAAAGCAATTGACGGAATTTATGACAGCGATCCGAAAGTAAATCCGGAGGCGAAAAAATATGATGAGATCTCCATTCAGGAAGTGATCAATCAGAAGCTGGCAGCAGTGGATCTGACAGCATCCATTCTCTGCCTTGAGAATAAGATGCCGATGCTGGTATTTGGACTGAATGAAGAAAACAGTATTGTAGAGACCATGAGCGGTACATTTACCGGAACAAAAGTGACAGTATAAGGAGGACAAAAACATGGATGAAAAATTAAAAGTATATGATGACAAGATGACAAAAACAATCAACAATCTGGGAAGTGAGCTTGCAGCCATCCGCGCAGGACGTGCCAATCCACATGTATTGGATAAGCTGACAGTGGATTACTATGGAGTGCCGACTCCGATCCAGCAGGCAGCGAACATATCCGTACCGGAAGCACGCATGATCCAGATACAGCCATGGGAAAAGAGCATGTTAAAAGAAATCGAAAAAGCAATCCTGATGTCTGATATCGGAATCAATCCAACAAACGATGGTACTGTTATCCGTCTGATGTTCCCGGAACTGACAGAAGAGCGAAGAAAAAGAACTGGTAAAAGATGTGAAGAAAAAAGGAGAGGCAGCAAAAGTTGCAATCCGCAATATCCGTCGTGACGGAAACGATGCATTCAAAAAACTGAAAGGAACAGAGATTTCAGAAGACGGGATCAAAGACCTGGAAGATTCACTTCAGAAACTGACAGACAAATACATTGCAGAAGTCGATAAAGCGGTGGAAGCAAAATCCAAAGAAGTACTGACAGTTTAGGATACAGCCTGTGTGACAGGCCAATATTACGAAACAGCAGGAGGGGCAGATGTGAAGAAGCCTCTCTTTTCCATCTTCTGGATGGAAAGACCTGCAAGAAGGAGGAAATACAATGAACGTACCGCAGCATATTGCCATCATCCTGGACGGAAACGGGAGATGGGCAAAAGCCAAGGGAATGCCGAGAAATTACGGGCATGCACAGGGCAGTAAGAATGTAGAGCGGATCTGCGAAGAAGCCTGGAGAATGGGGATTAAATATCTGACCGTGTATGCGTTTTCCACAGAGAATTGGAACCGGCCGGAAAGTGAAGTCAGCGCGCTGATGAAACTGCTGCGCAATTATATGAAGACCTGTCTGAAGACCGCGGCGAAAAATGATATGAAAGTGCGTGTGCTGGGAGACATTGAGGCGCTGGATGAGGATATCCGGACCAGAATTTTGGAACTGGAAGAAGCCACAAAGGATAACGGTGGCTTAAACTTTCAGATCGCGCTGAATTATGGAGCCGGGATGAGATGATCCGCGCTGTGCGCCGCCTTGCAAGAGACTGCGCAGATGGAAAGGTTGTGCCGGAAACGATCGATGAGACAGTGTTTGAGTCTTATCTGGATACCATGGATACCGGATCCCGATCTTTTGATCCGTACCAGTGGGGAACTGCGGCTTTCCAATTATTTATTGTGGCAGCTGGCATATACGGAATTTTATTTTACAGAGATTCCATGGCCGGATTTTACAAAAGAGGAATTAGAAAAGGCAATTGCGCAGTATAATAAAAGAGACAGAAGATACGGCGGTGTGAAGGAGGAAGAAGATGTTTAAGACACGTCTTTTAAGTGGGATTCTCCTGGTGGTGATCGCTCTGATCACAGTGATCACAGGAGGAAATGTACTGTTTGCAACTTTGTTTTTGATCAGTATGATCGGAGTCTATGAGTTGTACAGAGTGTTTGAGATTGAACATAAAGCAGTTGGGATCTGCGGATTTTTGTTTGCAGCAGGATACTATGGTCTGTTGTATGCCAAACCGCTGCTTCCAGATACAACGGATTGGTTCATGCTGTTATTTATGGCATTTGTGATCTGTCTGATGGCAGTGTTGGTATTTTCTTATCCAAAATATCGGACAGAGCAGATGTTGGCAGCGTTTTTCGGAGTATTTTATGTGGCAGTGATGTTGTCTTATATTTATCAGACAAGAATTCTGCCGGGCGGTGTCTTTCAGGTATGGCTGGTATTTATCTGTGCTGGGGGATGTGATACCTGCGCATATTGTGTGGGGGATGCTGATCGGCAAGCATAAAATGGCACCGAAGCTGAGTCCGAAGAAGTCTGTGGAAGGCGGAATCGGCGGAATCGCGGGAGCAGCGCTGATCGCAGTTCTCTATGCACTTGCGATCAACCACTGGGGCAATGCAGGAGTCAGTGTGGCCAGCTTTGCAATAATCGGTGCAGCAGGCGGTGCGATTTCCCAGATCGGAGATCTGGCGGCATCCGCGATCAAGAGAAATCATGACATCAAAGATTACGGAAAGTTGATACCGGGACACGGTGGGATTCTGGACAGATTTGACAGTATTATTTTCACGGCACCGATCATTTTTTATCTTTCCGTGCTTCTCTAAGAAAGAAGGAAAACAGATATGAAAAAAATAGCAATACTTGGTTCGACCGGCTCTATCGGAACCCAGACACTGGAAGTCGTAAGAGAAAATCGGGATATCGAGGTCACGGCGCTGGCGGCCGGAAGTAATATCGGGCTTCTGGAAGCGCAGATCCGTAAGTTTCATCCGGTGCTGGCAGCGGTGTGGGACGAGGCAAAAGCCAAAGAACTCAGAGAGAATGTCAAAGATCTGGATGTGAAGGTAGTATCCGGAATGGACGGACTCATAGAAGTGGCAGTACAGCAGGATGCAGAAATCCTGGTGACAGCGATCGTAGGAATGATCGGAATCCTGCCGACGATCGAGGGAATCAAGGCAGGAAAGGATATCGCACTGGCGAATAAAGAGACACTGGTGACAGCAGGACACATCATTATGCCGCTGGCAAAGGAGTACGGAGTTTCCATTCTTCCGGTAGACAGTGAGCACAGTGCCATTTTCCAGTCTTTGCAGGGAGGGCAGCACAAGGCGCTGCATAAGATCCTGCTCACAGCGTCCGGTGGACCGTTCCGCGGGAAAAAGCGGGAAGAGCTTCTTAATATTCAGGTGGAAGATGCGCTGAAGCATCCAAACTGGGAGATGGGGCGCAAGATCACGATCGATTCCTCCACCATGGTCAATAAAGGACTGGAAGTGATCGAGGCAAAATGGCTGTTTGATGTGTCTGTGGATCAGATCCAGGTTGTCGTGCAGCCACAGAGTATCATTCATTCCATGGTTGAATATGTGGACGGCGCGGTGATCGCACAGCTTGGAACACCGGATATGAAACTTCCGATTCAGTATGCTTTGTATTATCCCAAGAGACGGTATCTTCCGGGAGACAGGCTGGATTTTGAGACACTTTCCCAGATTACGTTTGAGCGCCCGGATATGGAGACGTTCTATGGATTGAAGCTGGCATATGAAGCCGGAAAAACAGGCGGCTCTCTTCCAACGGTATTCAATGCAGCCAACGAGCGTGCGGTTGCTATGTTTTTGAATCGGGAGATTGGCTATCTGCAGATTCCGGAGATCATTGCCGGCTGTATGGAGATGCACAAAGTGATTGCAGATCCAACCGTAGAAGAGATTCTTCAGACAGAGTAGGAAACTTATGAATATATCAAAAACAGGTGGTAGTATATGGGTATTATTTTAGCAATTCTTCTGTTCAGTTTGATCATCATCATCCATGAACTGGGACATTTTACGCTGGCAAAGTTAAACGGGATCCGTGTAGATGAATTTTCATTGGGAATGGGGCCGACTCTGTTTGGCAAGGAGTTTAAAGGAACCAAATTCAGCTTAAAACTTCTCCCTCTGGGCGGTGCTGCATGATGGGAGAAGATGATGCAGACGATACTTCCGAGGGGAGCTTTAACAGCAAGTCCGTGTGGGCGAGAATTTCAGTGATCGCGGCAGGACCTTTGTTTAACTTTATCCTGGCGCTTCTGATGTCAGCGATTCTGGTGGGAGCAGCCGGCTATGCGGTTCCTGTGATACAGGAAGTCGAATCCGGTTCCTCAGGAAGTGAGCAGGGATTGAAAAAAGGGGATGTGATCACAGAGATCAATGGAAAGAAAATTCATATTTATGAAGAGTTCCAGCTGTACAATCTGACACACAGTACATCTGACACGGCAGAGCTGACCTTTGAGCGCGATGGAAAAGAACATACGATCCAGATGGAAAAACGACAGTTTGGGGATGAGACCACAAAGAGAATGGGATTTACCTATTCTGCAGAGGTGGAGAAACCGGGATTTTTCAAAAGTATCCAGTATGGGGCATACACGGCAAAATACTGGGTAGAGTACACGCTGGAGTGCCTGAAGATGCTCCTGATGGGTGAAGTAGGTGTGAATCAGTTGTCCGGTCCGGTAGGAATTGTTGAGGTAGTCAATGATACCTATGATGCGGCAGCACCGTCCGGCTGGTCGGTAGTCATCTTAAGTATGATGAACCTGGGAATCTGATCTCAGCCAACTTAGGTGTCATGAACCTGCTTCCAATCCCAGCACTGGATGGAGGGCGTCTGGTATTTCTTCTGATCGAGGCGGTGAGAAGAAAACGGATCGCTCCGGAGAAAGAAGGTATGGTGCATTTTATTGGATTTGCAGCATTGATGGCACTGATGGTGTTTGTGATGTATAACGATATTATGCGGTTGTTGATCAAAAAGAATACAGTATAAAAAACGTTTCTGCGAAAGCAGGAGCGTTTTTTTTCGATCATCCAGTGTCCGTTATTTTTTATGAATACTTTGCATATAGTTAGAAGAAACTGTGAAAAAGGAAAATGGATATGGATTACAGTAGAAATCAAAGGAGGAACTCACAGGCCATCCGAATGCAGCAGGAGCACATAGACAAGGGAAAACTCCAGATCCAGATTACATCACAAGTGACGGCTTTTCCCATCCAGAATGCGCAGGTTTCCATTTCTTATACCGGAGTTCCGGAAAATACTCTGGAAAAGCTGCAGACAGATTCATCCGGGCAGACAGAAGAAATCGAACTGGCGGCACCGCCCATCGAGTACAGCCTGAACCCGGAATCGGATCAGCAGCCCTATTCCGAATATACACTGAATGTGGAGGCGGAAGGATTTGAACCGGTGAGTATCTCAGGGGCGGAGATTCTGGCAGATGTGACGGCAATTCAAAATATTTCTATGCGTCCTCAGGTTACACAGGAAGAGCCGGGAGAAGTGTTCGTGATTCCTGCACATACGCTCTACGGGGAATATCCGGCGAAAATTGCGGAGGATGAGATCAAGCCGGTCACAGAGTCCGGAGAGATCGTGCTCAGCCGGGTAGTGATTCCGGAATTTGTGGTTGTCCACGATGGTTCTCCGAGGGACTCCACGGCAAAAAATTACTATGTGAGATATCGGGATTACATCAAAAATGTGGCGTCCAGTGAGATTTATGCAACCTGGCCGGACAGTACGATCCGCGCAAATGTGCTGGCGATTATGTCATTTACATTGAACAGGGTATACACAGAATGGTATCGGAATAAAGGGTATGATTTACGATCACATCGTCTACAGCATTTGATCACAAGTGGATTCCGGAACGAAATGTGTACGATACGATTTCGGCGGTAGTGGATGAGATTTTTGCAAACTATCTGTCCCGTCCGAATGTACGGCAGCCGATTCTGACGCAGTATTGTGATGGTACCAGGGTGAGCTGTCCCGACTGGATGACACAATGGGGGTCAAAGGAGCTGGGAGATCAGGGATATACTCCGATTGAGATTCTGCGTTATTTTTACGGAAGTGATATGTATATCAATACAGCGGAAGAAATTTCCGGAATCCCGTCTTCCTGGCCGGGATATACACTGGAAAATGGATCCAGCGGAGCAAAGGTACGTCAGCTTCAGGAACAGCTCAATGTGATCGCGGGGGCGTATCCGGCGCTGCCAAAGATTCAGACAGACGGAGTGTATGGACCGGCAACTGCGGAGGCGGTCAGAAAGTTCAGGAAATTTTTGGTCTGCCGCAGACAGGAACCGTGGATTACCGGACCTGGTATAAGATTTCACAAATTTATGTGGGAGTTTCCAGAATTGCAGAATTGAATTAAAGTGGATACAATGTGAAAAATTCTTGACAGAGGAAAAAGTCTTTTTTATAATCAACTGGTACTACCAGTTGGTTATAAGGGAGAATGAGAAAATGAAAATATTGAGACAATTTGTAATCATCCTGCTGATTTCTTTTTTAGGAGAACTGTTAAAGCTGCGCTGCCATTGCCTGTTCCGGCAAGCGTGTGGGGGCTTATCCTTATGCTGGCGGCATTGAAAACAGGGGTGCTCAAGCTGAGTCAGGTTTCTGATGCGGCAGTCTTTTTTGATTGAGATCATGCCGGTCATGTTTATTCCTGCAGGAGTCGGTCTTTTGAATGCATGGGGAGTGCTGAAGCCCGTGTGGATCCCGATCAGTGTGATCACGGTCGTGACTACGGTTCTGGTAATGGCAGTGACTGCAAAAGTGACACAGACTGTCATACACAATAGTAAAAAGAAGAAAGAGAAAGCAGAACAGGAGACAGTAAGATGAAAGAGTTTTTAGTACATTCCGTATTTTTCGGTGCAGCAGTCAGTCTGATCGGTTACGAGGCAGGGCTGCTTTTAAAACGAAAGTTCAAGATGGCAATTTTTAATCCGCTTTTGATCGCCATTTTGTGTGTTATGGCGATTCTGACAGTAGGGGATATTTCCTATGATGATTACAATCAGGGTGCACAGTATTTGAGTTACCTGCTCACGCCGGCAACCGTTTGTCTGGCAGTTCCGTTATATCAGCAGTTAAATCTGCTGAAAAAGAATTTAAAAGCAGTAGCGGCGGGAATCTTATCCGGAGTTTTGACAAGTATACTCAGTGTTCTTGGCCTGTCTTATTTATTCGGACTTTCTCATGATATGTATGTGACACTGCTTCCGAAATCAATTACAACAGCAATCGGAATGGGAGTGTCGGAAGAACTAGGGGGAATTGTTACGATTACCGTTGCAGTGATCATCATTACCGGAGTACTGGGAAATATGATCGCAGACGTGGTGTACCGGGTATTTCGGATCAAAGAACCAGTAGCGAAGGGGCTGGCCCTGGGAACAGCATCCCATGCGATCGGAACAGCAAAAGCAATGGAGATGGGACCGGTAGAAGGCGCCATGAGCAGTCTGGCGATTGCGGTAGCCGGACTTTTGACCGTAATTTTCGCATCTGTTTTTGCAGGATGTTTATAAGGGAGGAAGAACAAATGAAGCGTATGATCATTACAATTGGAAGACAGTCCGGAAGCAGCGGAAGAAAAGTCGGGGAATTACTGGCAGAGAGACTTTCTCTTCCTCTTTATGGAAAGGCAGAACTTCAAAAGATTGCAGAAGGTACGGATGATTATGAAGAGGTGCAGGCATTTTATGAGGAAGAGCCGGTAAACAGTTTATTATATGCCATTGCTATGAGCCAGTTTGAACAGGAGGTCGGACGGATTCCGTTTCAAAGAATCCGGGAGCTGGCGTCGAAAGAGTCCTGCATTATAATAGGAAGATGCGCAGGCCATATTTTCAGAGAAGATCCGGAAGCAGTCCGTGTCTTTATCCATGCAGATCCCAAGATCCGTGTGCAGAGAATCATGGAGCGGGAAGGACTTTCCGAGACAAAGGCAAAGAAATTTCTGGAGGATACAGACAGCAGACGAGCTTCTTTCCATAAATATTATACAAAGCAGGAGTGGGGACTGGCACAGGATTACGAACTGTGTCTGGACAGCGGCGTTTGGGGATCGAAGGTACAGTTGAGGTATTGACAGAATATTTAAGATTCAGAGGTTTTTTAGGGAATGAATGAGAAAACATATGAGAGAGTGATCGAATATCTGAAACAGCAGATACAAGAAGGAAAACTTTCCTGCGGAAGCAAGATCCCATCTGAGCGGGAGCTGGCGGCAAGTCTGAATCTGGGACGAAATTCTGTCCGGGAGGCTCTTCGCACAATGGAACATACCGGAATGCTGGAGAGCAGACAGGGCAAAGGAAATTTTCTGGTGAATATGCGCAGAAAAGTCTGGGAAATGTGTTTTCCATGATGCTGCTCACCGGACAGAGCAACTACAGGGAAGTCAGCCGAATCCGGCGAATCCTGGAGCAGGAGGCATTTGTACAGGCAGTGCGGTTGAAAAATCCGGAAGTTTTAAAGAGGCTGAAAGCAGAAAATAAAAGAGATGCAGATACCGGAAAAGACGGCAGAGCATGACCGAAGATTCCATCAGGAGCTGATCCGTGCAGGAGAGAATCAATTGCTTGTCGCAGTGATGGAATCTTTGTCCGGTCTTTGTGAAGAAGAAATCGCACATGTACAAAAGGAAGCAAAAAATGAGACTGGTGTCAGATCCATGAAGAAATCGTAAATGCCCTGGAAGAAGGAAATATGGAAAAGGCTGAAATGGATTCGCAGGCATTACGATAAAATTGATGACACTTTAATTTTCTAAAAACAGGTTGAAATATTCCCGGGTATGTAGTATAATCTTTACAATTTGAGAAAATTTACGAAGGGATAAGGTGAACAGATGAAGGCATTTCTGATTTTAGAAGATGGAACCGTGTTTACAGGAACAAGCATTGGTTCGACAAGAGATATGATTAGTGAAATCGTGTTTAATACCTCCATGACAGGATATTTAGAGGTGTTGACAGACCCTTCTTATGCGGGACAGGCAGTCGTAATGACGTATCCGTTGATTGGGAATTATGGAATCACACCGGACATGGAATCAAGAAAAGCATGGCCGGATGGTTATATTGTAAGAGAGCTGTCTCGTATGCCAAGCAATTTCAGATGTGAAGGTACGATTCAGGACTTTTTGAAAGAGCAGGATATTCCTGGAATCGCAGGCGTGGACACACGTGCTCTGACAAAGATTTTACGGGAAAAAGGTACCATGAATGGTATGATTACTACAAATGAAAATTACAATCTGGAAGAGATTCTTCCAAAGCTGAAGGCCTACACAGTAGGTGATGTTGTTTCTAAAGTAACATGCAGCGAGAAATATGTTCTGGAAGGAACAGGAAAGAAAGTAGCACTGCTGGATTTAGGAGCAAAAAATAATATTGCCAAATCTTTAAATCAGCGTGGTTGCGAAGTGACTGTATACCCGGCCCACACAACTGCAGAAGAGATCATTTCATCGAATCCTGACGGAATCATGTTGTCAAACGGCCTGGAGACCCGGCAGACTGCACCTCTATTATTGAAGAAATCAAAAAATTGTACAATACAGATATTCCGATCTTTGCAATTTGCCTTGGACATCAGCTCATGGCTCTTGCTACAGGTGCGACTACACACAAGTTAAAATACGGACATCGCGGTGGAAATCATCCGGTCAAAGACCTTCAGACAAATCGTGTATATATTTCTTCTCAGAATCACGGTTATGTGGTAGATGCAGAAAATGTAGATCCAAATGTGGCAGTGCTGCATTTACGAATGTCAACGATGGAACAAACGAGGGACTTGCCTATGTCGGAAAGAACATCTTTACCGTACAGTTCCATCGGAAGCATGCCCGGGACCACAGGATTCCGGTTACCTGTTTGACAGATTCATTGAGATGATGGGAGGAGCGAAATAATGCCAAGAGACAGTCGTATTAAAAAAGTATTAGTAATTGGGTCCGGTCCTATCATTATCGGACAGGCAGCGGAGTTTGACTATGCAGGAACACAGGCATGCCGTTCTTTGAAGGAAGAAGGAATCGAAGTTGTTCTGTTGAACTCCAACCCGGCGACGATCATGACAGATAAAGATATCGCAGATAAAGTATATATTGAGCCATTGACAGTAGAAGTTGTGGAACAGCTGGTTTTAAAAGAGCAGCCGGACAGCGTACTTCCGACACTGGGAGGACAGGCTGGTCTGAACCTGGCAATGGAACTGGAAGAGGCAGGATTTTTAAGAGAACACAATGTCCGCCTGATCGGTACAACTTCTGAGACAATCAAAAAGGCAGAGGATCGTCTGGAATTTAAAGCAACGATGGAAAAGATCGGAGAACCGGTTGCAGCTTCTCTGGTCGTAGAAAACGTAGAAGACGGTCTTGCATTTGCAAATAAGATCGGATATCCGGTTGTACTTCGTCCGGCATACACACTGGGAGGAAGCGGCGGCGGTATCGCACATGATTCTGAACAGCTGGTGGAGATCCTGGAGAACGGACTTCGTCTTTCCCGTGTAGGACAGGTTCTGGTAGAGCGCTGTATTGCAGGATGGAAAGAGATTGAGTACGAAGTAATGCGTGACGGAAACGGAAACTGCATTACGGTATGTAATATGGAAAATATTGACCCGGTTGGTGTGCATACAGGAGACAGTATCGTTGTGGCACCGTCACAGACGCTGGGGGACAAAGAATACCAGATGCTGCGTACTTCCGCTTTAAATATTATCAGTGAGCTGAATATCACGGGTGGATGTAACGTACAGTATGCTCTGCATCCGGAGACATTTGAATACTGTGTAATCGAGGTAAACCCGCGTGTCAGCCGTTCTTCTGCGCTGGCTTCCAAAGCGACAGGATATCCGATCGCGAAGGTTGCAGCAAAGATCGCTCTTGGTTATACACTGGATGAGATCAAAAATGCGATCACACAGAAGACATATGCAAGCTTTGAACCGATGCTGGACTACTGTGTCGTAAAACTTCCGAGACTTCCGTTTGATAAGTTTATCAGTGCAAAGAGAACACTGACTACACAGATGAAGGCAACCGGAGAGGTGATGAGTATCTGCGACAACTTTGAAGGTGCGCTGATGAAAGCCATCCGCTCTCTGGAGCAGCATGTAGACAGCCTCATGTCTTATGATTTCACAGATCTGTCTGTGGAAGAACTGACAGAGCAGCTGGAGATCGTGGATGATATGCGTATGTGGAGAATCGCAGAAGCAATCCGCCGAGGTGTAAGCTACGAAAAAATTCACGAGATCACACAGATCGATGAGTGGTTTATCGATAAATTTGCAATTATCGTAGAGATGGAAAACGCACTGAAGTCCGAAGAGCTGACACCGGAACTGTTAAAAGAAGCAAAACGGATGGAGTTCCCGGATAACGTGATCGCACAGCTGACAGGAAAGACAGAGCGTGAGATCCACGATATGCGTCATGCAAACGGCATTGTTGCAGCATACAAGATCGTAGATACGTGTGCAGCAGAATTTGCGGCAGAGACACCGTACTACTATTCTGTATTTGGAAGTGAGAATGAAGTAGAAGAGACTCGTGACAAGAAAAAAGTTCTGGTACTTGGATCCGGTCCGATCCGTATCGGTCAGGGAATCGAGTTCGATTTCTGTTCCGTACACTGTACATGGGCATTTGCAAAAGAAGGGTACGAGACGATCATCGTGAACAACAACCCGGAAACAGTTAGTACAGACTTTGATATTGCAGACAAGCTGTATTTTGAACCACTGACTCCGGAAGATGTAGAGAGTATTGTAGATATCGAAAAGCCAGACGGTGCAGTTGTACAGTTTGGTGGACAGACAGCGATCAAGCTGACAGAAGCTCTGATGAAAATGGGTGTTCCGATCCTTGGAACTTCTGCAGAGAATGTAGACAAAGCAGAAGACCGTGAATTATTCGATGAGATCCTTGAAGAGTGCGAGATTCCACGTCCGACAGGAGGAACGGTGTTTACTGCAGAAGAAGCCAAAGAAGTTGCAAACAGACTTGGATATCCGGTTCTGGTAAGACCTTCTTACGTATTGGGTGGACAGGGAATGCAGATCGCGATCAATGATAATGATATCGATGAATTTATCGGAATCATCAACCGGATCGCACAGGATCATCCGATTCTGGTGGATAAATATTTACAGGGGAAAGAAATCGAGGTCGATGCAGTTTGTGACGGCGAAGATTCTGATCCCTGGAATCATGGAACACATTGAGCGTGCAGGAATCCATTCCGGAGACAGTATCTCTGTATATCCGGCACAGAGCCTGACACAGAAAGCAAAAGACAAGATTGCAGAGTATACAAGAAGACTTGCAAAATCTCTCCATGTCATCGGTCTGATCAATATTCAGTTCATCGTATGTGGAGAAGATGATGTGTATGTGATTGAAGTAAACCCACGTTCCAGCCGTACGGTTCCTTATATCAGTAAAGTAACCGGAATTCCGATCGTACCGCTTGCATCCAAAGTGATCATCGGAAACAAGATCAAAGAACTGGGATACACACCGGGACTGCAGCCGGAAGCAGATTACGTGGCAGTGAAGATGCCGGTATTCTCCTTTGAGAAGATCCGTGGTGCAGATATCAGCCTTGGACCTGAGATGAAATCTACAGGAGAATGTCTGGGAATTGCCAAGACATTTGACGAGGCACTTTATAAAGCATTCCTGGGTGCAGGAATCAAGCTGCCGAAGTTCAAAAACATGATCATGACTGTCCGTGATGAGGACAAACCGGAGGCAGTGGAGATCGGACGCAGATTTGAAAAGATCGGATACCGTATCTTTGCTACAAAGAGCACGGCAGAAGCGCTGAACGCAGCAGGCGTGAAAGCAATTCCGGTCCGCAAGATCGAGCAGGAGTCGCCAAACCTTCTGGATCTCATTTTAGGACACGAGATCGATCTGGTCATCGATATTCCGGCACAGGGGGCAGAGCACTCCAGAGACGGATTTGTCATCCGAAGAAACGCTATTGAGACAGGTGTCAATGTACTGACAGCGATCGATACCGCTGAGGCGCTGATCACCAGTCTTGAAAATACAGATATTAAAAAACTGACACTGATCGATATTGCGACAGTGCAGTAAATAAGGAAGCCCGGGAGAATGATCTCCCGGGTTTTGATGTTATGTCCTGTGATTCTGACGCCAGATTCTTGGCGATTCCCCATATACATTTTTGAAAGCACGCGAAAAATGCAGTGGATTGGCATACCCAACAGCGTTTGAAATCTCACTGATGGAGAGTTGAGTAAGTTTTAAAAGTTCCGTAGCTTTTACCATACGGTAATTCATTAAAAATTCCTGAGGTGAACGCCCCAGAGTCTCTTTGAAAATCTTTCCAAAGTAGCTGCGGTTCAGACCGCATACCTCAGCAATATCTTCTACGGATATATCATTTTGAAAATTCTGTTCAATAAATGCAATTGCCTCATGGATATAGAAATCCCGCAGTCTGCCGGCAGAGTTTGTCTGTTCACGTGTGCAGGAGCGGGTGAGCGCATCCATAAAAAGGTAGAGATGGCCGATCAGATGAAAAGGCGGCTGTTCGGGATTACGTGCAATATAGAGCATTTCTTCTTTCAGAACTTCCCGCATTTCTTTGGAATGTGCATGATAGATTGGTGCAGATTTAGTCAGTCCTGCCAGTTCCAGAATTTCTTTTACGCGAAGTCCGTCAAATTCGATCCACACATATTCCCAGGGAAGCTTCTGGTCGGCGATGTAGGTGGTGATCTGCTGCGGGAAGATCATAAATCCCTGTCCGCTTTTGACAGAATAGGTCTGTGTTATTCCGGAAGTATCATCGGCCATCAGTGTACCGGTTCCGGAGATCACATAATGGAACAGATAATGATTTCTGGCAGCCGGACCGTAGGAGTGGGAAGGCTGACACTGTTCCCAGCCGAACTGGTACAGGCTCATATCAATAAAATTTCGTTTGGAAAAACAGAAAAGAAGTATATTACTCATAAAAGTCTCCTTTCCTGACTTGTTGTAAAAGTGAGGTGTATTTTCATTATATACCAAAATGCTAGATTATTTCAAATATAGAATATAAAACAAGCATTAAGATATAAAAGTGCAAAAATTTATGGTATTCATAGTCGCAAAATGGAATGTTATAATACTAATAAAGAAAAACATGTACATGAAAAAAGAAAAAGGAGCGGAAATATTGATGAAAAAAAGAAGAAATATATCAATAAGCGTTTTACTGATTTTTGGAATGTTTGTATGTATGTTGACAGGCTGCAGTGGAAAAAGCGGGAAAGAGGAGAAAGTCACAGAAATTGAAATCCTGCAGTATAAACAAGAGGCTGCGGCTTATTTTGAAAAAGTGGAAGAAAAGTTTAATGCTACGCACAAAAATATCCGCCTGAAGATTGAATCACCGAATGATGCTTCCACGATCATGAGAACTCGTTTTATCCGGAAGATTATCCGGATATTATCGGGATCGGCGGCGATATCAATTATTCCTACTTTTTGGATGCCGAGATCCTGATGAATATTTCAGATTACAAAGGACTCGATGAGATTAAAGAGTCTTATAAAGAAATTGACAAAAATCTGGAATTTGTGCCGACAGACGGTGTTTATGCAGTACCGTATGCCGGGAAATGCCGCAGGAATTCTTATAATAAAAAGATTTTTGAAGAACACGGATGGAAGATACCACAGACATGGAGTGAACTTATGAACTGTGTGACGAAATCCAGGCCGCAGGACTGCAGCCCTTCACTATGGGATTTAAGGACACATGGACCTGTCTTGCACCATGGAATGGCCTGGCAGTAGATCTGGCACCGTCGGATGTATGCCGCCAGGTAAACCAGGGCAAGACAACTTTTACGGAGAATTATGCGAAGTGGCGGAAAAAATGCTGCAGCTGCTTTCATACGGACCGAAGGATCCGTTTGCTTATAACTACAACGATGCCTGTACAGCGTTTGCAAGAGGAGAGGCAGTCATGTATCCGATCGGAAGCTATGCGGTACCTCAGATTCAGTCAGTGAATCCTGACATGGAAATTGACTCCTTTGTATTTCCGGGAAGTGACAAAAAAGAAGAGAATACATTAAATTCGGGAATCGATCTTCAATTCTGTGTGACAAAAGAATGTAAGAATAAAGAAGCAGCATATGAAGTGTTAGATTTTCTTTTGGAAGATGAAAATGTGCAGGACTATCTGAATGAGCAGAACAGTGTACCGTGCAAAGAGGGAGAGTTTGAACTCTCACCGATGCTGGACGGTGTCAGACAATATATCGAAGAAGAAAATATGGCAGATTATCAGGATCACTATTATCCGTCAGAAATGGCAGTCGATGCGCAGATACAGACACTTCTGATCGACAAAGATGTAGATGCATTTCTGAAGAAATTTGACAAAGACTGGCAGAGATATAATCGGGATATCATACAGAAGGTGCAGAAATATGAAGCAGAACAGACACACAGTAAATAGGGAGAGGTGAAAATGAGCATGAAAAAGATGAATGAGAGAAAACGGACATTTTTGTTGATGACAATACCGGTCGTGGCACTGTTTTTCTGTTTTAATACATTGCCGTTACTCAAAGGCGTGATGTACAGTTTTACGAATTTCAAAGGATTTGGTTCTTATGACTGGGTGGGAGTTCGGAACTATATGGATCTGTTTCAGGATGTAAGAGTGGGAAATTCTTACTGGTTCACCTTTAAGCTGGCAATCGTAACGACAATTGTAGTCAATGTGATCAGTCTGCTGCTGGCAATGGCTCTGAACAGTAAGATCCGTGCCAAGAGCTTTTTCAGGGGAGCTTTATTTCCTGCCGAATATTCTGGGAGCGCTGGTAGTCGGTTATATTTTCAACTATTTCTTTACATACATCCTTCCGGCAGTGGGAGAGATGATCGGATGGGAAACGCTTTCTTCGAGTCTGCTTTCCAGTAAGAACCTGGCATGGATCGCTATTGTGATCGTTTGTGCATGGCAGGCGATCGCGATGAATACAATCATCTATATTTCCGGCCTGCAGACCGTACCGGAGGATGTGTATGAAGCAGGCGCAATAGATGGAGCTACCGGATGGAATAAGTTCAAAAACCTGACATTTCCTCTGATTCTTCCGTTTTTTACGATCAATATGGTGCTTTGTGTGAAAAACTTTCTGATGGTCTTTGATCAGATCATGGCACTGACAAAAGGCGGACCTGCACAGAGCACAGAATCCATTTCCTATCTGATCTATCAGAATGGTATGGCAGGAGGACAGTTCGGATTTCAGAGTGCCAATGTCGGTTATTTTCTTCCTTGTGATCGTTGCA
>ENA-OQLB01000664-OQLB01000664.1-human-gut-metagenome-genome-assembly--contig:-NODE-664-length-18225-cov-4.776660_pt1 | contig 18225 bp, 16 predicted proteins | sample MGYA00242656_ERZ504813 | MGnify/ENA primary metagenome ERZ504813 (study PRJEB26092, sample SAMD00036388) | human gut metagenome | host: Homo sapiens | study: EMG produced TPA metagenomics assembly of... | reverse complement strand
TTGTGATTTCTGAGCTTTTGGGGCACTAAATGACCGATATTTACCCCTTTTTGAAACAATAGTGCCCCCGAAATTACCGGGAATGGGGTAAATTTTGCAGTATTGAAAAACAAACTTAAATAATATCATGAGAAAAAGTAAACTACTTATGGCTGCTGCTGGTGGCAGTTTTATTGCTGCCTGCTCAGGAAATGGCTGCAAGAAGAAAAAAGAGAAGGAAGTGACAGACCGCGAACTTTGGGCCGGGGTGTTGTATCAAATGGCTGCTCCGGTACTGAGCAATATGAGTGAAGGGAAGCTCCAGGAAAATATGCAGGTGGAGCTTAGTCCCACTTGGGATGGACGCGACAAACGGGTGACCTATATGGAATGTTTCGGCCGTCTGATGGCGGGGTTGGCGCCCTGGCTCTCTTTGCCGGACGATGACACTGCCGAAGGCAAGCAGCGCAGGCAGCTCCGCGAATGGGCATTGAAAAGTTATGCGCAGGCGGTAGACCCGGAAAGTCAGGATTACCTACTTTGGCGGAAAGAGGGGCAGCCGCTGGTCGATGCTGCTTATGTTGCTGAAAGCTTCCTGCGAGGATACGATGCTTTGTGGGTGCCTCTGGATAGTTTGACTAAACGGCGTTACATTGAAGAGTTCACCCAGTTGCGCCGTGTGGACCCTCCTTATACCAACTGGCTGCTGTTCTCGTCTACGGTAGAATGTTTCCTGCGCAAGGCTGGTTCCAAGAGTGATGCTTACCGTATTGTCTCCGCTCTGCGCAAGGTGGAAGAGTGGTATGTAGGTGACGGCTTCTATAGCGACGGACCGGGATTTGCCTTTGACTATTACAACAGCTTCGTACTCCATCCCATGTATGTGGAGTGTCTGGAAGTCTTTACGAACAGTGGAAAAAATAAGATATGGAATGCGCCGGATTGCAATTTCCAGCGTGCCCAGAAGCGCATGCAGCGTTTCGGCATGATTCTGGAACGTTTCATCTCTCCCGAGGGGCCTTCCCCGTATTCGGGCGTTCCATTACCTACCGCACCGGTACCCTCCAACCATTGGCTTTGTTGGCATGGCGTGGATGGTTGCCCAAGGAATTGTCGAACGGACAGGTACGTGCTGCCATGACAGCTGTCATCAACCGTATGTTCGGTGACAACCGGAACTTCAACGAGAAAGGTTTTCTGACATTGGGATTCAATGGTTCCCAGCCTCATATCTCCGACTGGTATACTAACAACGGCAGCCTTTACATGGCTTCCCTGGCATTCTTGCCCCTGGGCTTGCCCGCCGACCATCCGTTCTGGACAGATGCTCCGCAGGCATGGACCTCGAAAAAGGCGTGGGGTGGTGAAGAATTCCCCAAAGACCATGCCTATTATGAGTAAGACTGATTCATTTTTTATAGTATTTATATTAATTGTTTGGGGGATTGGTGGATTTCCGGTGGCACTCTGTGCACAGGGTGCTGCCGGTGTCCTTCCCGAAACGCATCTGGTGGAAGTGGGGAAGGATACAGCCAGACTTCCGTCAACACTGCCGTATTCCGTAATAATTCGCTGGTGACGCAAGGTGACGAGCAATACATCAGTTACTATGATGCGGAAGTTCCTGACTCTTGGAAAACGGAACCTCCATGCCGGACAGTGGACACTGCACCGCACACAGTATAAAGGGAATGTGAAGGATGCCCATAACGTCATCAGCATGATGCTGGATGGTGACGGGTATATTCATGTAGCCTTCGACCATCACGGACAGCCCTTGAACTACTGTCGCAGCATTGCACCCCATTCACTGGAATTGGGTGAGAAGGAGCCCATGACGGGCGTGGATGAAGGCAATGTAACCTATCCGGAGTTTTATCTGCTGTCCGGAGGCGACCTGCTGTTTGCATACCGTTCCGGTTCTTCCGGCCGGGGCAACCTGGTGATGAACCGCTATTCCTTGAAGGAGAAGAAATGGAGCCGTGTGCAGGATGTACTGATTGATGGCGAGAACAAGCGCAATGCTTACTGGCAGCTATATGTAGATGAGCTTGGAACCATCCATCTGTCGTGGGTCTGGCGCGAGACTTGGCATGTGGAAACCAACCATGACCTATGCTACGCCCGTTCCTTTGACAATGGCGTAACATGGTATAAGGCAAATGGCAAGAAATATGATTTGCCCATCCGTCTGGGTAATGCAGAGTATGCCTGCCGCATTCCTCAGAATTCGGAACTGATAAACCAGACCAGCATGAGTGCCGATGCAGGCGGCAATCCGTACATTGCTTCCTATTGGCGCGACCCGGACAGCGACGTCCCGCAATACTGGATTGTCTGGCATGACGGGCAGATGTGGCACAGCCGCCAGGTCTCCGGGCGTACCACTCCGTTTTCCCTGAAAGGTGGAGGCACGAAGATGATTCCGATGGCCCGTCCGCGCATCGTAGTAGATGGCGGGGAGATATTTTATGTATTTAGGGATGAAGAACGGGGGAGCAAAGTCTCTTTGGCGCACGCTACGGATGTGGCAAACAGTAAGTGGAGCATCAGCGATTTGACCGACTTCACTGTCGGTGCCTGGGAACGTCTCATGACACGGAATTGTGGAAGAGCAGGAAGCGGCTGCATCTGTTTGTGCAGCATGCCAAGCAAGGAGACGGAGAGCGGGTTGTGGAGTTTGCACCGCAACCGGTATATGTATTGGAAGTGATAAGATAAAAGAACAGTATTAGTATATGAAAACGACATGCTTATTTTTATTGGGTTTGGCTTTTTGCTGGGGACTGTTCTCATGCACCGCTCAGCAGCCGAAACCGGAAGAAGTGATTGAGATTATCAATCGGGTGAACAACTATTGGCAGGAGACCCATCCGCAACATGGGCGCTCTTTCTGGGACAATGCCGCCTATCATACGGGAAACATGGAGGTGTTCTTCCTGACCGGTAATCCGGAATGCTATGCCTATTCCGAGGCGTGGGCAGAACATAATGAATGGAAAGGCGCGAAGAGTGACAACAAGGAAGAGTGGAAGTACAGCTATGGGGAGAGTGATGATTATGTGCTTTTCGGTGATTATCAGATTTGTTTCCAGACTTATGCGGATTTGTATACCGTGAAGCCGGATTCCGGGAAGATAGCCCGTGCGCGCGAAGTGATGGAATACCAGATGAGTACGGACAAGAACGATTATTGGTGGTGGGCGGACGGACTTTACATGGTAATGCCCGTTATGACAAAGATGTACAAGCTGACCGGCAATCCGTTATATCTGGAGAAACTGCATGAATACTGGACCTATGCCAACAGTATCATGTACGATTCGGAGGAAGGCCTATACTATCGCGACGGCAAATATATTTATCCAAAACACAAAAGTGTGAATGGTAAGAAAGACTTCTGGGTACGTGGCGACGGTTGGGTGCTGGCTGCTTTGGCAAAGGTACTGAAAGACCTGCCCGAAACAGACCCAATACCGCCAGGAGTACATAGACCGCTTCCAGACGATGGCCAAATCCGTGGCTGCCTGCCAGCAGCCGGAAGGCTACTGGACACGCAGTATGCTCGACCCTGAGCATGCTCCCGGTCCTGAAACCAGCGGTACGGCTTTCTTTACCTATGGTCTGTTATGGGGGATGAACAACGGCTTGCTGGACAAGGCTGCTTATCAACCGTAGTGATGAAGGCGTGGAATTATCTGACTACTGTAGCCTTGCAGCCCGATGGCCGCATAGGGTATGTACAGCCGATTGGCGAGAAAGCCATTCCCGGACAAGTGGTTGATGCCAACTCTACTGCTAACTTGGGGTAGGGGCATTTCTGCTGGCAGCTTGTGAGATGGTGCGTTTTTTGAATGCCGACTGATTGGAGAGATTAAATAAGTGTATATGTTACACAACATATACACTTTCTTTGTATTATAATGTATATAGTGTTAATTTTACACCCGTTAAAAGGTTTAATATAAAAAGATTATGATTGTACGGATGAAAAACACTTTCCGGATGCTTTTGGCGGCAATGTTATTGTCGTTGTTTGCACTTCCGGGATATTCCTGGCAAAAATCCTTTCCCGAAAAAGATTATGTAGCTTATTTGTTCACTTATTTCACTGGGAATAGTGGCGATGAAGAAGCTGTGCGCTATGCTGTAAGCATGGACGGTTATACCTACTGGGCATTGAATGATAATGAACCGGTAATCGACTCGAAAGTCATCAGCTCCACCGGGGGAGTCCGCGACCCGCATATCCTTCGTTGCGAGGATGGCAAGACTTTCTATATGGTAGTGACAGATATGGTTTCAGCCAATGGATGGAGTTCCAACCGTGCCATGGTTTTGCTGAAATCTACCGACTTGGTCAACTGGTCCCACTCCGTTATCAATATACAGAAACGTTATTCAGGTCAGGAGGATTTGAAGCGTGTATGGGCTCCGCAGACTATCTACGACCCGGAGGCGGGAAAGTACATGGTGTATTGGTCCATGCTGCATGGCGATGGAGCCGATGTCATATATTATGCTTATGCCAATGCGGAGTTTACGGATTTGGAGGGAGAGCCCAAGCCATTGTTTCTGCCGGAGAACGGGAAATCGTGCATCGATGGAGACATTGTCTATAAGGATGGTGTTTTCCACCTTTTCTATAAGACGGAAGGGCATGGAAACGGCATAAAGGTGGCCACCACCCGTTCCTTGACCTCCGGGGCATGGACGGAAGAACCCGATTACAAGCAACAGACTAAGGAAGCCGTAGAGGGTGCGGGCACTTTCAAACTGATAGGGCAGGATAAGTATATCCTGATGTACGACGTCTATATGAAAGGAAGCTATCAGTTACGGAAACCACTGACTTGAAGAATTTTAAGGTGATAGACAGCGAGGTGAAGATGAACTTCCATCCCCGTCATGGGACCATTATCCCCATTACCCGCCATGAGCTGTTGCGCATTACCGATGAATGGGGCAAGCCGACAGAACTGGGCGCATTGCCCAACAATCCCGTATTGCCGGGTTTCCATGCCGACCCGGAAATCCTTTATTCCCATCAGACCCAAAAGTATTACATCTATTCTACTACGGACGGACAGCCGGGTTGGGGAGGCTGGTATTTCACCGTATTCTCCTCCACGGATTTGAAGACCTGGCAGGATGAAGGCGTCATGCTGGACTTGAAGTCGGAGCAAGTGCCCTGGCAGATGGCAATGCTTGGGCGCCTTGCATTGAAGAGAAAAAAGTGGACGGTAAGTATAAATACTTCTTCTATTACAGTGGAAACCCCAAGAATGGCGGCGGCAAGCAGATTGGAGTGGCTACGAGCGATTCTCCGGCCGGCCCTTTCACCGATTTGGGACGCCCTGTCGTTACTGCTTCACCCGTCGGTGGCGGGCAACAGATTGATGTGGATGTGTTTACAGACCCTGTTTCGGGCAAATCCTATCTTTACTGGGGCAACGGCTACATGGCAGGTGCCGAGCTGAACGACGATATGGTGTCCATCAAGGAAAATACCGTTACGGTGATGACACCGGCGGGAGGCACCTTGCAGGACTATGCTTTCCGCGAAGCAGCCTATGTCTTTTATCGCAACGGGCTCTACTATTTCATGTGGTCGGTAGACGATACCGGTTCGCCCAATTACCATGTGGCATACGGTACATCCAAGTCGCCGCTCGGTCCTATCGAAGTTGCCAAGCAACCCGTTGTGCTGATTCAGAATCCGGAAAAGGAAATTTACGGTCCGGCACACAACGCTGTATTGCAGATTCCCGGTACAGATGAGTGGAGAATCGTTTACCACCGTATTAATAAATGGTACTTGAAAGATGGCCCCGGCGTTCATCGTGAAGTCTGCATAGACCGGATGGAGTTCAATGAAGACGGAACCATCAGGCCGGTGGTGCCTACCTTTTAATTTAATGATATAACATAATAATTTAATACCATGAAGAATAGATTGAAATTACTGGTTTGGTTGTTTGCCCTCTCAGGTCCGCTGGCAGCACAGAGTGTATCTGTCAATGGTCCGGATGGAAAATTGCAGCTTACGGTATCCTGCCCGTCAGCCAACGGCGAAGTGTCTTACGCCGTCACCTACAATGGAAAGCAAATGCTGGAATCTTCTCCCTTGGGGATGGAGACAAATGTGGGTGATTTCTATAGAGGATTGCAGTTGAAGGAACATAAAGTCACAGCTTTCGATACGGTTTATGAACAATCCCGAATCAAAGCTTCGCACATCCATTACCGGGCAAACGAATTGCTTTGTTCATTCGTCAACGGTGAGGGGAAGAATGTGCAGATAACTTTCCGCGTCAGCAACAATGACGTGGCTTTCCGTTACACCTGCCGAGGGAGCAGGGAAAAGGAAGCGTCACGGTGAACAGCGAACGGACCGGCTTCCGCTTCCCGTCGCAGACCACCACTTTCCTTTGTCCGCAGAGCGACGCCATGATAGGGTGGAAGCGTACCAAACCCAGTTACGAAGAAGAATATAAGGCAGATGCCCCGATGAACGAACGTTCGGGTTATGGACATGGATATACATTTCCCTGCTTGTTCAAGGTGGGGGATGACGGCTGGGTACTGCTCAGTGAAACCGGAGTGGACAGCCGTTATTGTGGCTCGCGTTTGAGTGATTGGGATAACGGCGTGTATCGCATTGCTTTCCCCATGCCGGAAGAGAACAACGGCAATGGAACGGTGGCACCTGCCTTTTCCCTGCCGGGCTCCACGCCGTGGCGTACTGTGACGGTGGGGGAAACCTTGAAGCCGATTGTGGAAACCACCGTCCCCTGGGATGTAGTGGAACCACGCTATACCACCACCCATGATTACAAGCCGGGCCGTGGCACATGGAGCTGGATTCTCTGGCAGGACGGCAGCATCAACTACGACGACCAGGTGCGCTATGTTGACTTGGCAGCCGCCATGGGATACGAATATGTATTGATTGACAACTGGTGGGACAACAACATCGGTCGCGACCGCATGGAACAGTTTATCAAGTATGCCCGTAGCAAGGGTGTGGAGGTATTCTTGTGGTATAGCTCCAGTGGTTACTGGAACGATATAGAGCAGAGTCCCGTCAACCGGATGGATAACTCCATTGCCCGCAAGCAAGAGATGCGCTGGTTGCAAAGTCTGGGTGTGAAGGGTATCAAAGTAGACTTCTTCGGCGGTGACAAGCAGGAGACCCTGCGTTTGTACGAGGAGATTCTGAGCGATGCCGACGACCACGGTCTGATGGTTATCTTCCACGGCTGTACCTTGCCTCGCGGCTGGGAACGGATGTATCCCAATTACGTAGGCAGCGAGGCGGTGCTGGCTTCCGAGAATCTGGTATTTAGCCAGCATTTCTGTGATAACGAGGCGTTCAATGCCACGCTGCACCCTTTCATCCGCAATGCTGTGGGATGCATGGAGTTTGGCGGTGTGTTCCTGAACAAGCGTTTGAACCGCAGCAACGATGGCGGAACTATTCGCCGCACCACGGACATCTTTCAGCTGGCAACGGCAGTGCTGTTCCAAAATCCTATCCAGAACTTCGCCTTGGCACCTAATAACTTGACGGATGCTCCGCAAATCTGCCTCGACTTTATGAAACAAGTGCCCACTACTTGGGACGAGACCTGTTTCATTGACGGCTATCCGGGGAGATATATTGTTCTTGCCCGTCGTCATGGAAACACGTGGTACATAGCCGCTGCCAATGCAACGGTGGAACCGTTGAAACTGAAACTTGACCTTCCTATGCTGGCAGGACAAGAGGTGTCTCTGTATAGTGATGACAAGAAGATGCAGCCTCAATTAAAGCTACAGAGGATAAAGGCTGACGGCTCTCTGCAACTCACGGTTCAGCCGCAGGGAGGGGCGGTAATCGTGGAATAAAGAAGGCATGGAGCAACCCTTGTTTTGTAATGATATATCATAACGGATTACTCCTTTTGCAAATCTTTGATTATCAGAGGTTTACAATTGTCCTGATTCAGTCGTATACTGAATGGCATTCACTATACGACTGAACCCTATTCACTATACGACTGAATGGCATTCAGAATACGGCTGATTGTGACTATCGAACTAAATGTGAATGATTAATACCGACTTAATACCATGAATAGATTCTTGAAATTATTGTCCTTGTGTCTGTTCTTGACACTGACCGTTCCTTTGCAGGCTATAACGAATGGAGTGGCGAATGAACGATTCAGTCTATCTCTTTTCCTACTCCCATGCCGACGGCAGTGGCGGTCTGAAACTAGCCTGGAGTCCCAATGGCAACCGATGGTTCAGCGTGGCAGAGGGCAGCTCCTTTGTCAACTCGGACTTCGGCCCCTGGGGGCAAATGAAGCGGATGCTGAAACCGCACTTGATGCAGACCCGTGCCGACGACCGTTGGCACTGTATCTGGGAACTGACGGAAAGCGGAAACTCCCTTGCATACGTCGAGTCTCCCGACTTGCTGCAATGGAAAGCGCAGAAATACTTTGACCGTTCTCGCCTTGCCGAATACCGGCCGGCGGAGGTCTATCCTAACGTGCGGAAGGAGGTTCTGCTGAACGGTACCGTACAGCAGGGTTGGATGCAGCGTGTACCGTATGCCACGGTGCAGCGTGTCATCTCCTTTGCAGAGCATAAGAAGTACCGCCAGGCACTCCATGCCGAACGTACCGAGCAAGACCCCGTACGTTTTGCCGGACTGAAACCGGTGGAGGCGACTATCGAAGTGGAGACGGAATGTGCAAAAACCATCAGCAAGCATCTGATAGGTATTTTCTTCGAAGACATCAACTATGCTGCGGATGGAGGACTGTATGCCGAGCTGGTACAGAACCGCGACTTCGAGTATTCGTCTAAGGACGGTTCACACCAAGGTTGGGACGGCACATATGCCTGGGCGGTGAAAGAGGGGAATACTTCGGCTGCCGTTACCATTGCCGCTGCCGACCCCATTCATCCCAATAACCCTCATTATGCCGTATTGGAGGCGCGTCCCGGAGTGACATTGCAGAACGACGGTTTCGACGGCATCAGCTTGAAGAAAGGGGAGAAGTACGATTTCTCTCTCTTCGCCCGCGTGGCACCGGGCAGCAAGGGAGGCAAGGTGGTTGTTTGCCTGCTCGACCAGACGGGCCGTGAGATTGCCCGCTCTTCCGTCAATGTGTCCTCCAAAGAGTGGAAGAAACAGCAGACGGTGCTGACGGCGAATGCCGACGTGCGTGCCGCCGTCCTCTCGCTCCAGCCGCAGACGGTGGGGACACTGCATCTCGATATGATTTCCCTTTTTCCGCAAAATACATTCAAGGGCCATAAGAACGGCTTGCGTGCCGACCTGGCGCAGACGCTTGCCGACCTGCATCCACGCTTCGTCCGCTTCCCCGGCGGCTGCGTGGCTCATGGCGACGGCATTGATAATATCTATGACTGGAAAGGCTCTATCGGACCGCTCGAAGCGCGTAAGCCGTTGCGCAATCTGTGGGGGTATCATCAGACACGCGGACTGGGCTACTTCGAGTACTTCCGCTTCTGCGAAGATATAGGTGCCGAACCTCTGCCGGTATTGGCAGCGGGCGTGCCGTGCCAGAATTCGGGCACACACTCGCACTATGCCGACAACTGTCCGCAGGGGGCCAACAAGGAACTGATGCGCTACGGCCAGCAGGGTGGCATCCCGATGGAAGAGATGCCTGCCTATATCCAGGATGTGCTCGACCTGATAGAGTATGCCAACGGCGATGCACGCCGCACCGTGTGGGGCAGGAAGCGTGCTGAGGCAGGCCATCCCAAGCCTTTCAATCTGAAGTATATCGGCATCGGCAACGAGGATATGATTACCGAAGTGTTTGAGGAGCGCTTTGCCATGATATACAAGGCTGTCAGGGAGAAGCATCCCGAGATTACGGTTGTCGGCACCGTAGGTCCTTCTACGAAGGCACGGACTATGCGGAGGGCTGGCGCCTTGCCACGGAAATGGGCGTGCCCATGGTGGACGAACACTATTACGTGGATCCGGGCTGGATGATTCACAACCAGGACTACTACGACCGTTATGACCGTACCAATCCAAGGTCTATCTGGCGAATATGCCGCCCACCTGCCCGGACGTCCCAACAACATAGAGACAGCGTTGGCAGAAGCCCTCTATCTGACTTCTGTGGAACGTAATGCCGATGTGGTGGAAATGACCTCATACGCTCCGTTGCTGGCAAAGGAAGGGCATACGCAGTGGAATCCCGACTTGATTTATTTCAATAACACGGAGGTGAAGCCTACCGTGGGCTACTACACACAGCAGATGTACGGACAGAATGCGGGTACGCAGTACATCACCTCGCACATCACACTGAGTAATGGGCAAGAGGCTGTCCGCAAGCGCGTCGGCGTTTCGGTGGTAAAGGATGAGGCCACGGGTGACCATATCGTAAAGCTGGTGAACCTGCTTCCGGTGGAGGTTTCCTCTACAGTGAAGCTGAAGGGCATCGACTTGCAGAATCCCTCGGCAGTGAAGACGCTCCTGACGGGTGACCCGAAAGACAAGCAGGCACGTTCCGTGACTTCCGCCTTCGTCGACATCGGCGGTACGGAGTTTCCTTATACCTTGCCTGCCTATTCGTTTACGGTGATACGTATCCATGAGAATAAGGGGAAATAAGGATAAATCCGTGTAATTCCGTGCGTGGGAACTTAAGAACTTAAAAACTTAAAAGATATGATACGATTATTGACTTTGGCACTTGTTGCAGCCATGACCGGCAGTGTGTCGGCACAAAAGCAACAGACTTTGCATTCCGGTTATCCCATCGACCCGGTTCCTTTCACTTCAGTGAAGGTGACGGACAGTTTCTGGGGACAACGCTTGAAGGCAAGCCGCGAGGTAACCATCCCGTTGGCTTTCAGTAAGTGTGAGGAAACGGGACGTTATGAAAACTTTGTGAAAGCTACTCATCCCAGTGATGAGTATAAGGTGGGAGGCTTCTCCTTTGACGATACGGATGTCTATAAGACGATTGAAGGTGCAAGTTACTCCTTGCAGACTTACCCGGACAAGAAACTGGAAGAATATATCGACAGCGTATTGGTCATAGTGGCCGCCGCCCAAGAACCGGACGGGTATCTTTACACCGCACGTACCATGAACCCCAAGCATCCGCACGATTGGTCGGGGCCGGAACGCTGGTCGGAGGTGGAGAATTTGAGCCACGAGTTCTATAATCTGGGTCACATGGTGGAAGGGGCTGTGGCTTATTATCAAGCTACAGGCAAGCGGAACTTCCTGGATATAGCTATCCGTTATGCCGACTGCGTATGCAAGAATATCGGTGAAGGCCCCGGACAGAAGCGTGTGATTCCCGGACATCAGATTGCCGAAATGGCATTGGTACGCCTCTATACCGTGACAGGAGATAAGAAATATCTCGACCAGGCCAAGTTCTTCCTCGACGCGCGCGGCACTACGGCACGCAAGGACATCTATTTGCAGTCGCACAAGCCTGTACTGGAGCAGGAAGAGGCAGTGGGACATGCCGTACGTGCGGTTACATGTATTCCGGTATGGCTGATGTGGCTGCCATTACGGGTGACAGCTCCTACATCAAGGCTATCGACAAGATATGGGAGAATATCGTCGGCAAGAAGATATATATTACCGGCGGTATCGGTGCGCGTCATGCGGGCGAAGCTTTCGGTGATAACTATGAATTGCCGAATCTGACTGCCTACAATGAGACCTGTGCCGCCATCGGCAATGTTTACATGAATTACCGCCTCTTTCTGCTGCATGGCGATTCCAAGTATTTCGACGTGCTGGAACGTACGCTTTACAACGGATTAATCTCCGGCGTTTCATTGGACGGAGCAAGTTCTTCTATCCCAATCCGTTGTCTTGCGATGGTAAGTATCACTTTAATGCCGACCATACGATTACACGCCAGCCGTGGTTTGGTTGTGCCTGCTGTCCTAGCAACATCAGCCGGTTCATTCCTTCTTTGCCGGGATATGTGTATGCCGTGAAAGACAATCAGGTGTACGTCAACCTTTTCTTGTCCAACCGTGCCGAGCTGAAGTTGAATGAAAAGAAAGTGGTGCTGGAGCAGGAAACCGGATACCCCTGGAACGGAGATATTCGTGTGAAGGTGGCTCAGGGCAACCTGCCGTTTACGATGAATATCCGTATTCCGGGTTGGGTGCGCGGCAGTGTACTTCCGAGTGACCTTTATTCGTATGCCGACGACCTGAAGTTGGGCTATCGTGTATTGGTGAATGGCGAGGAGGTGACCGGTGAACTTCGTAAAGGCTATCTCCGGATAGACCGGAAGTGGAAGAAAGGGGATGTGGTAGAGGTGCATTTCGACATGCACCCCCGTGTGGTGAAAGCCAATGAAAAAGTGGTTGCCGACCGTGGACGGGTGGCCGTTGAGCGTGGTCCTATCGTTTATTGTGCCGAGTGGGCCGATAATGATTTTAATATACAGAATATCATCCTGAACCGTCATCCGAAATTCCAGGTGACGGAGAAGCCCGAACTGCTGTATGGCATCAACGAAATTACCACAGAAGTGCAGGCTCTTGGTTTTGATGCTGCCGGAAAGTTGGCAACCAGAGATGTGACGCTGACCCTGATACCTTATTATGCATGGGCACACCGGGGTGAGGGCAAGATGGATGTATGGTTGCCGGTAAATAGGATTGATGTAGAATAGCTAAGTATGTCGTCATAATTTAGCTTATGCTATCGTTATAAACAGATTAAAACCATGAAAAGACTTTTATTTCTATTGACATTGTTCGTTGTTCTTGGCATGCAGGCGCAACAGCATGTGATGACTGTTGATGTATCAAAACCGACGGCTCGGATAAATCCTGCCATGTATGGAATCTTCTTCGAAGACATTAATTTCGGTGCGGACGGTGGTTTGTATGCCGAACTGGTAAAGAACCGCTCTTTTGAGTTCCCGCAGCCGCTGGTGGGGTGGATACCTTTCGGCGAGGTGACGGTACAGGACGAGCGGCCCTGCTTCGACCGCAATCCGCATTATGTGCGCATTACCAATGACGGCTGTCTTTTGCGTGCCGGACTGGATAATGAAGGTTATCGTGCATCGGCCTGAAAAAAGGAGAAGATTACCGTTTCTCCGCCTATGTCCGTACGCCGGATACCAAACCAATGAAGCTTTCCGTCGAACTGGTGAATTCCAACGGAGAGAATCTCCTGAAGAAGGAACTGGAAGTGAAAGGCAGTGAATGGCAGAAGCTGACGGCTGTGCTGAAAGCTCCTTTTACCGATGTTCGCTCGCGTCTGCGTGTTGTGTTGCAGACGGAGGGTACGGTAGATATGGACCACATCTCTCTCTTCCCGGTGAACACTTGGAAGAAGCGTGAGAATGGATTGCGTGCCGACTTGGTACAAGCCCTCTATGACCTCAATCCCGGAGTATTCCGTTTTCCCGGCGGTTGTATCATCGAAGGCAACAGCCTTGCCACCCGTTATCAATGGAAGAATTCCGTGGGTCCGGTAGAGAACCGTCCTTTGAACGAAAATCGCTGGAACTATACATTCAAGCATAAAGCTTTCCCGGATTATTTCCAGAGTTACGGACTTGGCTTTTACGAATATTTCCTGCTGAGTGAAGACCTCGGTGCAGAGCCTCTGCCGGTACTGAGCTGCGGGCTGTCCTGCCAATACGAAAGCAACGAAGTGGTTCCCCTTGGAGAACTCGGCCCGTACGTGCAGGATGCCCTCGACCTCATCGAGTTTGCCAACGGTGCTGCAACCTCCAAGTGGGGAAAGGTGCGTGCCGATATGGGACATCCCGAACCGTTCGGTCTGAAAATGATTGCCATCGGCAATGAACAGTGGGGGGAAGTCTATCCCGAGCGTCTGGAAGTGTTCACGAAAGCCATCCGTGCGGAATATCCCGATATGCAGATTGTAGGTTCTTCCGGTCCGAGTGCAGATGGGGACAAGTTCGATTACCTCTGGCCCGAAATGAAACGCATCGGGGTGGATTTGGTGGACGAGCATTATTATATGGCTCCCGACTGGTTCTTTGCCAATGCTGCCCGCTATGATGACTATGACCGTAAAGGACCGAAAGTCTTTGCCGGTGAATATGCATCGCATGACCACCCCACCGGGAAAGCCAATAATTTCTTGGCGGCACTGTCCGAAGCAGCTTTTATGACGGGACTGGAACGTAATGCTGATGTGGTGCGCCTGGCTACCTATGCTCCGTTGTTTGCCCATGTGGATGCCTGGCAGTGGAATCCCGATTTGATTTGGTTCGACAATCTCCGTATGATGCGGACTCCCAACTATTACGTACAGCAGATGTACGGTATGAATGCCGGAACAGATGTGCTGAACCTGCAAATGGACGGAAAACCCGTGACGGGGCAGGACAGCCTTTATGCATCGGCAGTGCTGGATGCTCCTACGGGAGAAGTAATTCTGAAGCTTGTCAATGCGGGCAGCAGATCGGAGAAGGTACAGATAGAGTTCAGCGGATTGAAGAAGCGGCAGCTTGTCTCGGGTTCCTGCACCTATTTGCAAAGTGATGACTGGAAAGCCAAGAATACACTGGAGCAGGAGGCTATTGTTCCACGTATTCGTCCGGTGGAGGTGGCTTCCCGTTCTCTGAGCCTGGAGCTTCAGCCCCGTTCGTTCGGAGTCTATCGTTTGCGGATAAGTACTCAATCAAAATAAATTCCCATTTAGTCACCTAATTTAATTATGTGAACTAGTTATGAACACTTATTTAAAGAATTAAATTCAGCCTTTTTTGAACGATTATTCTTCCTTTTAATTATAGGATAGGCGTATCTTTGTGACGGCATACCGGTTCTGCTTGTATGCCGTTGCTAATTTTTATAAACTATTTACCATGAAGAAACATTTCATTACCGGACTGCTTGCGACTTTTGCCATTGCCGCAAGCGCACAGTCCTTCACTGAATGGCAAAACCCTGAAGTGAATGCCGTGAACCGTGCTCCGATGCACACCAACTATTTTGCCTATGAGTCGGCAGATGCTGCGGCTCGTGGAGCAAAAGAACATTCTTCCAATTACATGACTCTGAACGGTATCTGGAAATTCTTCTGGGTGAAGAATGCCGATGCCCGTCCCACGGATTTCTGGAAAGTGGGGTTCAACGACAAGGGATGGAGCGATATGGCCGTTCCCGGTATGTGGGAACTGAACGGTTTCGGCGACCCTATCTACGTGAATACCGGATATGCCTGGCGCAATCAGTTCAAGAACAATCCACCGCAGGTGCCAACGGAGAATAACAATGTAGGTTCCTACCGTCGTGAGATTGTAATACCTGCCGACTGGAAGAGTAAGGACATCATGGCTCATTTCGGTTCCGTGACTTCCAATATGTATTTGTGGGTAAACGGCAAGTACGTAGGTTATAGTGAGGACAGCAAACTGGAGGCTGAATTCAACCTGACACCCTACTTGAAGCCGGGACAAAAGAATCTGATAGCCTTTCAGGTATTCCGCTGGTGTGACGGGACGTATCTGGAAGACCAGGACTTCTTCCGTTATAGCGGTGTAGGGCGCGATTGCTACTTGTATGTTCGTGACAAGAAGCGCATTCAGGACATCCGTGTCACTCCCGATTTGGATACTGCTTATAAGAACGGTTCCCTGAAAGTACAGCTTGATGTGAAGGGTGGCGGCAATGTCAGTCTTGAACTGCTGGACGCTGCCGGAAAACAGGTGGCTACAGCTGTCGCTAAAGGTAGCGCTACTGCCTTGATAAATGTGGAGAATCCTCATAAGTGGACGGCGGAAACGCCTTACTTGTATACCCTGCGTGCCACTTTGCAAGGCAGCAGTGAAGTGATTCCCGTAAAGGTGGGCTTCCGAAAGATAGAGCTGAAAGGAAGTCAGATACTTGTCAACGGCCAGCCCGTTCTCTTCAAGGGAGCCAACCGCCACGAGATGGATCCGGACGGTGGTTACGTCATTTCTCGCGAACGCATGATTCAGGATATTCAGGTGATGAAGCAGTTCAACCTGAATGCCGTGCGCACCTGCCACTATCCCGACAATAATCTCTGGTACGACCTCTGCGACCAATATGGTATTTACGTAGTGGCCGAAGCCAATATCGAATCCCACGGAATGGGTTATGGGGAAGAGACACTTGCCAAACGTGAGGACTATAAGAAAGCACATATGGAGCGTAACCAGCGCAATGTGCAGCGTAGCTTCAATCATCCCAGCATCATTTTCTGGTCTTTGGGCAACGAAGCCGGCTATGGCGCTAATTTCGAAGCTGCCTACGATTGGATAAAGGCTGAAGACCCGAGCCGTGCCGTACAATATGAACAAGCCGGTAAAACAGGCAAGACAGACATCTATTGCCCGATGTATTATGGCTATGACGGATGTAAGAAATACAGTGAGGATGATTCTATGACAAAGCCCCTGATTCAGTGCGAATATGCTCATGCGATGGGAAACTCGCAAGGAGGTTTTAAAGAATATTGGGATTTGGTGCGTAAATATTCCAAATTCCAAGGTGGCTTTATTTGGGATTTTGTTGATCAGTCTGTACGTTGGACAGGAAAAAACGGTAAGATGATTTATGCCTACGGCGGTGACTTTAACCGTTTTGATGCCAGCGACGGTAACTTCTGCGATAACGGTCTTATCAGCCCCGACCGTGTGCCCAATCCCCACATGTATGAGGTAGGCCGTATCTATCAGGACATCTGGACTACTCCGGCCGACTTGAAGAACGGTGAAATCAATGTGTTCAATGAATACTTCTTCCGTGATCTTTCTGCCTATTATATGGAGTGGGAGGTACTGAAAGGCGGTAAGGTGATACGGACCGGTCGTGTGGATAATCTGAATGTAGCTCCCCAACAGACAGCCAAAATCAAGTTGGACTTGGGCAAGACTTGCCAATGCACCGAGTGGTTGCTGAATGTTTCCTATAAGCTGAAGAACCGTGAAGGATTGCTTTCCGCCGGACATGTAGTGGCAAAAGACCAGTTGACGCTCAATCCTTACCAAGCTCCTTCCATGGAATTGAAGAACTGCGAACAGAGCAATATCGAGATGACGGCTCCCCAAGTACAGGATAACGATTGGAACTACCTCATCGTCTCCGGTGATGCTTTCCGTGTAGAAATCAACAAGCACAACGGTTATCTGACTAAGTACGAAGTGAATGGCCGGGATATGATTAAAGACGGCGAGGCTTTAAAACCAAACTTCTGGCGTGCGCCTGTTGACAACGACTACGGTGCCAATCTGCAACGCAAATATATCGCTTGGAAGAATCCGGAAATCAAACTGACCTCTTTCAAACAGCGCACGGAGAACAATCAGGTGATTGTAGAATCTGCTTACGACATGCCGGGTGTTTCAGCTAAGCTGAACCTTGTTTATGTCATCAACAATGCCGGTGCCGTCAAGGTGACCCAGAAGCTGACTGCCGACAAGAATGCCAAAGTATCGAACATGTTCCGTTTCGGTCTGCAGATGCCTATGCCGCGCAGCTTTGAAACCGTTGAATACTATGGACGCGGTCCGGTTGAAAACTATATTGACCGTAATCATTGCGCCGACTTAGGCATTTATCGCCAAAGTGTGGCTGAGCAGTTCTATCCCTACATCCGTCCGCAGGAAAATGGAACAAAGACCGATATTCGTTGGTGGAAGATGTTGGATCAGTCTGGTAATGGCATCAAGATTGTGGCGGCCGCTCCCTTCTCCGCATCTGCCTTGCACTATACCATCGAGTCTTTAGATGAAGGCTGGAGCAAAGAGCAAGGACACTCGCAAGAGGTGGATGAAGCTGATTTGACTAATCTCTGTATCGACAAGGTGCAAGCTGGTCTGGGTTGCGAAGACAGTTGGGGACGTATAGCCCGTCCGGAATACCTGGTGCCATACGCTGATTATGAGTTTACGTTCATCCTTTTTCCCGTATGCCATAGTATCGGAATAGAATAACATTTCTTCTCAGTGTATTACATACTGAGAAACAGATTTTATAACACTGAAGCGGTCGCCTTTCCGATGGGGGAGGGTGACCGCTTTGTGTTGATGTTTTGCTTGCTTCTGTATATTTCTTTGTTTTATTGTTTCTGATTTCGGCAAATGCAATCCGTCAGATGGTCGTTGATAAACCCCGAAGCTTGCAGATGGGCATAGCAAATGGTAGAGCCGAAGAACTTGAATCCCCGTTTTTTCATGTCTTTGCTCATGGCATCTGATTCGG
>ENA-OQLB01000663-OQLB01000663.1-human-gut-metagenome-genome-assembly--contig:-NODE-663-length-18260-cov-8.579937_pt1 | contig 18260 bp, 23 predicted proteins | sample MGYA00242656_ERZ504813 | MGnify/ENA primary metagenome ERZ504813 (study PRJEB26092, sample SAMD00036388) | human gut metagenome | host: Homo sapiens | study: EMG produced TPA metagenomics assembly of... | reverse complement strand
TGGGCCAAGAGGACCACGGCCAAGGGAGGCGCCCGAAGCTTCAGGACCGGAAGCTGGCGGACAGGAGCAACAGGATGAGCAGCTCCGCCGATAGAAAATCCTCTTGCTGATGGGGAGAAAAGAGATAAGCGGCCGAGGCACCGGAAAAGCAGAAAAGGATCCGGAGAAAGCTGTGGAGAGCGGGCAAGCCCATGCCCTCAGCAGGCAGAGCAGGAAGCGGAGACGCCGCAGGACAAAATAGAGACCGAAGAGGGCGGCGAGGCTCAGAATCAGCAGGACCAGGAAAAGACGGAAGCGGTAAGCAGGGAAAAGCCTGTCAGCCGCTATGAAAAGGCGTTCGGAAAGGTGAAGCCGGCGCCGACCCAGAAAAACCGGGTAATTCGGATAGACCCGGAGACGGTAAAGCCCTTGACCGCCCGGGAGGCCGCCAGGCTGTACTGTGAGCACAGGGAGCTTCCGGCGGTTGATTTGGGCGGCCTGGCAATTGGAGAATTGCTCCAGGAAGAAAACCAGACGGCCGCTCAGGTGACCGTGCTGTCAGGAGGCCGGGACAGGGCGCAGGCCACAGGGCCTAAAGCTGCGGAAAGACAGGTAAATGAAAAGCCGCGGAGAGAAAATAAGCCGGACAAGCCGTCCGTGCAGGCGGTGACCATCAATTTGGCGGACCTGCAGGCTGGGAAAAAGATCCGGCACCATGAGAATACGAAGCTGTTTCATTATGAGCCGCAGCTTCCTGTGGTCCATACGGCAGCCGGTAAATTCGGAGAAAATTTAAGGGCGGAGTGCGCGGTCTCCCGCCAGGCTATTCAGCATAAGGCCCAGCAGGAGCGTAAACAGAACCTTGAGCGGGAGGAAGCGGAGGAAGCTTTCGAGCCCGTTAAAAAAAAACGGACGAAAGAAAAGGTCAAAAAAAGGCATTTCGCGATTTTTTCCTCCCAAGAGGAAGAAGACCCTGAGGATGTAATGCCTCAGCCCCGGCAGGTAGAGCTGGTAGAGGATTATAAGGAACCGTCGGACGCGTTCGCGATCAAAAAAGAGATTTTTAAAAACCTGAAAAACCTTTTGATCCGCACCGGCGTGCTGGCCGGATTAATGATTCTCAGCGCCGTCGCCACGGTGCTGGCGCGGCTGAATCTGCCTGATGTGCCTGACGTGCTGATCACCAACAGCCCTCTTTACCTGAGCGTCACTCTGGTTTTACTGCTGGCGGCCGGTGCGGTAAGCCTAACAACTTTGAAAAACGGCTTTTTATCCGTGCCCCGCCTTAAGGGCAATGCCGACGCGCCGGTGGCTTTCGCCTGGGCTGCGGCGGCGGTTCAGATCCTCGTCGGTTTCTTCTCGGCTGACAGGTTTACCAACACGGATCTAAGCCTTTACGCCAATCTGGCGGTGCTGGCCTTGCTGCTGAATGCCTGGGGCAAGCTGACGCTTGTGCGCCGGGTAAAGCTGAACTTTAAATTTATCTGTTCGCCGGACGAAAAGTATGCGGCGAAAATTTATAACGACCGGGAAAGCGCTGTGGAAATGTGCCGCGGCCTGGGAGTAGGAGAGCCGATCATCGCCTATCAGAAAAAGGCGGGCTTTTTAAGCAATTTCCTTCAGCTTTCCTATGAGCCGGATCCCAGCGAGGAGTTCGCCGGCAGGATTTCCTTCCTTGGCGCCGGTCTGTCTCTAGCGCTTGGCGTCGTCAGCTATTTTATTTCCAGGGACTTGTTTGCCGCGGTATCCGCCTTTGCCCTGAGCATGTGCGTGTGCGTGCCAATGTGCACCATGCTTACCATGAATTTCCCGGTGTTTCGGCTGTGCAAAAGGGTTTCCAAACTGGACGCCATGATAGTGGGGTATCCGGGAATCCGCCAGTTCGCCGATACCAATGCGGTGGTGCTGGACTGCAATACCCTGTTTCCAAAGAACGCGGTGGTGCTTCATGGGGTCAAGGCCTTTGAGACCAGGCTTTTGGATAAAGCCCTGCTGGAGCGGCGGCCATGCTTAAGTCGGTGGATTCCCCGTTGTACCATGTCTTTGAGCAGATCGTCAGCGAGGAGCGCCGGCTGCCTGCGGTAGACAGTCTCTCCTACGAGGATGAGCGGGGACTGATGGGATGGTTCATGGTAAGCGTGTACTGGTGGGCAACCGGAATCTTCTGGAAAACCACGGCGTTACGCCGCCAGACCGTTCGGTGGAGCTGGAGCACACCCAAAACGGCCGCCAAGTGACCTATATTGCCTCGGCGGGCGAGCTTGTAGCGATGCTGATTACCAATTACGACTTCAGTCCCGCCATGAAGCAGGAGCTTCAGCGGCTGGAGGATAACGGTGTGTCTTTCCTGGTGTCCACTACCGACCCCAATGTGACCGCTAAGCTGGTCAGCGACCGGTTCGGCTTGTTTTTCCGGTCTGTCAAGGTGCTGGGAGCCGAGTACGCCAAACGGTTCAAGGACCTGGAGGGAGAAGAGGAAGCCTCCGCCAGAGCTTATCTGGCCACCCAGGGCCGGGTGAATGTGCTGGCCAGAGTGCTGGCGGCGTGCGTCAGGGTGCGGGGAAATATGACGGCTGCCTTGGTGCTGCAAAGACTGACTGTACTGCTCAGCTTTCTAATGGCGGCGTTTTTGACAGTGGTGTCCGGGGTGGCTCAGATCGGCGCTCTGGAGATTACCCTATATAGTATTTTTTGGGTTGTGGTTACCTTACTGGTAACCGTGATTAGAAAGCCGTAGGTGTTGATCGAATGGGATTAGAGGAAACAGCCTGCTTTTCCGGCTACCGTGCGGAAAAGCTTCCCTTTTCCGTCAGTGATGAAAATCAGGAATATCAGGAGTTTCTCTGCCGCCTGTCTTCGGTGATTCGGGAATCGGCGGAGGAAGGCTATCGGATTTTTTATACCGGGGGCTGTACCGGCTTTGACATTTTGGCCGGGGAAATGGTGCTGGGCATGAAAGAGGAATTTCCTGAAATTCAGTTAATAGCGGTTTTGCCTTTTGAAGAACAGGCGAATACCTGGGGTGAATTCTGGCGGGAGAAATATTTTACTCTTCTGGAGCACTGTGACGACGTGATCACCCTTCAGCTAGATATACGCCGGGCTGCTATCAAAGGAGAAACAGGTACATGGTGGACCGGTCATCCCTGCTGATCTGCTATTACGATGGGAAAACCGGAGGCACTCAAAGCACCGTAGCCTATGCCGAAAAGCTGGGCTTAGAGGTGAAAATGGTCTAATCTTTATAGAATTTACACAAAGTCTGCCTAATGTTTTTGCGTTAAGGCAGACTTTTTTTGTGAAAAACCCTCATTTGATATTGAAATCCATGTGCATATAAGATATAATTGAAAAGTAAATTATCTCAGGGATTGTTAAAAATGTCCTGAGCCAAGAAAGGGGTTCACAACACGTGAAACAGTACAACGCAAAAAATATTCTGAATATCGCCCTGGCGGGCCATGGCGGGGCGGGTAAGACCTCTATTATTGAATCGATGCTGTATCTTTCCGGTGCTTCCGATAGATTGGGTAAGATTGCCGACGGAAATACAATTTGCGATTTTGATCCGGAGGAAGTAAAACGCAAGGCCTCTGTTTCTACGGCGGTGGCCCCGGTGGAATGGAAAAATAAAAAGCTGAACTTTATCGACACGCCAGGCCTTTTTGACTTTGAAGGCGGCCTGTGGGAGGGCGTCCGGGCAGCGGACACGGTCATGATCGCGGTGTCCGGTAAAAACGGCGTTTCTGTAGGAACAGAAAAAGCGGTCAAAGCGGCGGAAAGCCGCGGGCTTTCTAAGGTGTTCTTTGTCAACGGCCTGTGCGATGAAAGCGCACGGTTCTACCGTGTGTTTGAGACCCTGAAGGCTTCCTTTGGCCCCTCTGTCTGCCCGGTGGTAGTTCCTTTTATCGTAGACGGCCAGGCGAACTGCTACGTAAACCTGCTGGAATATAAGGCCTATGCTTATTCTCCCGACGGTAAGGTGTCGGAGGTACCCATGCCTGATATGGCGACCGCCTGGAGGGCCTGCGGACCGCTATTTATGAGGCGGTGGCCGAAACCAGCGACGAAATGTTTGAAAAATACTTCTCCGGCGAGGCTTTTACCCCCGAGGAGGTTATCGTAGGCGTCAGCGGGGCGTTAAAAGCGGCGCCATCAGCCCTGTGTTCTGCGGCGACGCGATTAATACGTTCGGTATTGACCAGCTGCTGAACGGCTTGGTGTGGCTGGCTCCGTCCGCCGCGGAAAAGAGCGACGAGATCGGGCTGGATCCCGACGGCAATATGGTGGAGCTTTCTGTCAATGAGGACGGAGCGCCTGCCGCTGTTGTGTTCAAAACCATCGCCGACCCCTTTGTAGGAAAGCTTTCTTATTTTAAAGTGATCTCCGGCAAGGTTTCCCCTGAAACCCCGCTTGTTAATATGCGCACCGGCAACCAGGAGAGAATCTCCAAGGTGATGACGGTGAAAGGCAAAAAGCAGGAGGATGCCGCCTATATCGGCGCGGGTGACATCGGCGCCGCCCCCAAGCTGCAAAATACTAATACCGGCGACACCCTGTGCTCTCCCGTGCGTAAGGTTACCCTGGATGGGGTGGAGTACCCCAATCCCTGCCTCTCTATGGCGATCTATCCCAAGAAAAAGGGCGAGGAGGATAAGGTGGCCCAAGGCGTGATGCGTCTGTGCGAGGAAGACCCCACTATCCATTTCAAGAATAATCAGGAAACCCATGAGATGATTATTTCCGGCATGGGCGAACAGCACCTGGATGTGGTGGTTTCTAAATTAAAGAGTAAATTCGGCGTGGAGGTTACCCTGAAAAAGCCGAAGATCGCTTACCGCGAGACCATTCGGAAAAAGGTTTCCGTCCAGGGGCGGCACAAGAAGCAGACCGGCGGCCACGGACAGTTCGGTGATGTGTGGATCGAATTCGAGCCTTGCGACAGCGATTCTTTGGAATTTGCCGAGCGGGTCGTAGGCGGCGCGGTGCCGAAGGGCTTCTTCCCGGCGGTGGAAAAGGGCTTGCGCGACTGCATCCAAAAGGGAACCTGGCGGGTTATCCTATGGTAGGACTGAAGGCTACCCTGTACGACGGCTCCTACCACCCGGTAGATTCCTCAGAAATGGCGTTCAAGATGGCGGCCGCCATCGCCTATAAAAACGGGATTCCCCAGGCGTCTCCCACGCTGCTGGAGCCTATCGGCAATTTGAAGGCCAGCGTACCGGACGCAACATGGGCGATGTGATGGGAGAAATCAATAAGCGCCGCGGCCGCGTTTTGGGCATGAACCCGGGCGAAAACGGGATGCAGGTCGTGGAAGCCGACGTCCCCATGGCGGAAATGGGCGATTTCGCTACCTTTATCCGTCAGTGCACTCAGGCAGAGGCACCTTTACCTTTGAGTTTGCCCGGTATGAGGATGCCCCGGCTCAGGTGGCCCAAAAGGTTATCGAAGAAGCAAAGGCCGCCCAGGAAGGCGCGGGCGAATAACCCCAAACATAACCTATCAGAAAAACTGAAAATCATACATTAAGGAAAAAGAGGAAAGCGGCAGCGAGAAAACCCGGTTTGGATTTTCTCCCGCTGGCCTCTTTTTCCTTGTCCCGGCGGTTCTAAATCAACCATGTCCCTTCATATAGATAAAATACTAAAAAGGAGGGGCTTGCAATGTTTGTAGTGTCCATGAAGGCGTCTAAAAAAAAGCTCGTGATTATATTGGCGGCGATCCTGATATTCTTGGCAGGAGCACTGTTCTTTTTGCTGCGGGGTGGTTCGGATGAAGCGAAGGCGGTGGGGCAGACTGGAGAATACAGCCTGACGGCAGCAGATGCATCCCAGCGGGTAGCGTTTTTGCAGCAATTTGGATGGGAGGTTAAGGAAACGCCAATGGAGCAGGTGGATGTCTTGCTGCCCTCATCCTTTAACGATACCTATGAAAAATATAATCAAATTCAAAAAGAGCAGGGACTGGACCTTTTGAAATATGCCGGCGCCACCTGCCAGCGGTATACCTATGAGGTGACCAATTACCCGGGAAAGGATTCCGGAGTAGTGGCGAACCTGCTGGTTTTAGACGGCAGGGTCATCGGCGGGGATATCTGCTCGGTGGAGCTGAACGGCTTCATTCACGGCTTTGTCAATCCCAATGATACCGCCTCCTTGACGCAGGTATCTCCAGGAGAAGGCACAGCTTCCGGTGCAGAAGCAGCCAGCCCGGAAGCTGCCGCTTCACAAGCCGGGGAAGCGGCAGCGGATCCTGACGCGACGGCTGACGCCTCCGCAGCGGAAGGCGGGCAGCAGACAGCGCTGGAAACGGTTTCCTCTCAGGAGCCTAAATATCCTGTGGAAAGCAGCACAGAGCGGGAGACCTTAGCGCCGGACCCGGAAATGCCCAACGCGCCGGTGGACTAAGATTTATTTTCAAAGACCTCCGAATATGCTATACTTACTTTTAAGATTAATGATATATTAGCTCCTTATATGGGAAAATGTCGGAGCGTCAAGAAACGAAATGGGGATGTTCATGGAACGGTTGGATAAAATATTGTCTTCACAAGGCGTTGGCAGCCGGAAAGAAGCGGGAATCCTGATTCGGCGCGGGCTGGTTCATGTCAACGGCATTTTAGCCACTCGTCCTGAGACTAAGACTGACCCGGAGCGGGATCAAATTACCATAGAGGGGAAGCCTTTGCGGTTTCAAAGACATGTTTATTTGATGATGAATAAACCGGCGGGCGTGGTGTCTGCCAGTAGGGATTCTAGGGAGAAGACCGTGGTGGATTTGGTGCCGCCCGCGCTTTCCCGCCGTGACCTGTTTCCGGCGGGGAGGCTGGACCGGGATACCACCGGGCTTTTAATTTTGACCGACGACGGGGAACTTGCCCATCGGATGCTGTCACCGAAAAAGCACGTGTATAAGCTTTATGAGGCATCGGTGGACGGGCCGGTAGGAGCAGAGGAAATCGAGAAATTCGCCGCCGGTGTGGCGCTGGAGGACGGTACGGTGTGCCTGCCTGCCGGACTTACTGTGGTAAAGCAAGGGACTGCCTGGGAAACCCTGGTGGAAATCAGGGAGGGAAAGTTCCATCAGGTCAAGAAAATGTTTTTGGCGGTGGGAAGAAGGGTGCTGCGGTTGAAACGGGTGCGAATAGGAGGCCTGGAATTGGACAAGACTTTAAAGGAGGGGGAATGCAGGGAGCTGACAAAAGAGGAGCTGGCGCTGATTTTTCAAGGGGAAAACAGGCGTTTTTGCGAAAAGAAAAATTCAAATGGTCAAATTTAACTAAATTTCCAAAATTGGTTTGACAACTGTCCATTTTACCTAAAGACTGGTTTTAAAGTTTAGGCAAAACACAACTGTTAATTTGGGCCGAAATCTGTTATATTAATATTCGTAAGAAAAAATGTATGGCCAGTGAGCGTACGCACCGTGCGGTCGGTCATAGATTCAGGAGGTTTGTATTATGGCAAATGTATCTTTGAGACACGTTTACAAGATTTATTCCGGTGGCGTCACCGCGGTAACTGACTTCTGCTTAGAGATTGAAGACAAAGAGTTTATCATTTTGGTAGGTCCTTCCGGCTGCGGTAAGTCCACTACTCTGCGTATGGTCGCCGGTTTGGAAGAAATCAGCGAGGGCGAGCTCTACATAGGAGACGTCCTGGCCAACGATATCGCTCCTAAGGACCGTGATATCGCAATGGTGTTCCAGAACTACGCTCTGTATCCGCACATGACCGTGTATGATAACATGGCGTTCGGTCTGAAGCTCCGCAAGACTCCGAAGGATGAGATCAAGCGCCGCGTGGAAGAGGCTGCCAGAATCCTGGATATCTCTCACCTGCTGGATCGTAAGCCGAAGGCTCTGTCCGGTGGTCAGAGACAGCGTGTCGCCCTGGGCCGTGCTATCGTTCGTGATCCTAAGGTATTCCTTCTGGACGAACCGCTTTCCAACCTAGATGCTAAGCTGCGTGCCCAGATGAGAACTGAGATCGCTAAGCTGCATAAGAGACTGGGTACCACCTTTATCTATGTAACTCACGACCAGACCGAAGCTATGACCATGGGCGATAGAATCGTGGTTATGAAGGATGGCTTTATTCAGCAGGTTGACTCTCCTCAAAATCTGTATGAGAAGCCTTGCAATGAGTTCGTAGCCGGCTTCATGGGTTCTCCTCAAATGAACTTCATCGATGCTACCGTTTCCAAGGAAGGCGCTGATTATTATCTGACCTTCGGTGCCAACACCGTTAAGGTTCCCGCTGAGAAGAATAAGGATGATGTCCTGGCTCCTTATGTGGGCAAGGAAGTTACCTTTGGTATCCGCCCCGAGGATGTTCATGATGAGCCTGAATTTATCGAGAAGTCTCCCGAGACTCTGGTAAAGGCTGTTGTGGAAGTTACCGAGCTGATGGGTGCTGAGACTTATCTGTACCTGAACATCGAAGGCAACGCTGTTACCGCTCGTGTTGAGCCTACTTCTACTGCGAAGAGCGGCGATGAAATCTCTGTTGCTCTGGATATGAACAAGATGCATCTGTTCGATAAAGAGACTGAGAAAGCCATTCTGCATTACGAATAAGCAATACTTTGCTTTCCAACAGGGCTGCCAATAGGCAGCCCTGTTTTTTTATCAAACGCCTATTTAAAAAATATTTTTGGAAAATAGTGGGATGAATTTTTATGTTTTCTATTCAAACGTGTCAAATTCGCAATGAAATTATGAATACAATGTAAAATACAGCAAAAAAATATTGGAAACCGTGAATTTTTCTTGGTTTCACGGTTGCAAATAGTTTTGAAATTATGTAAAATGTAAGTATTGAAATTGTACTATTTTCAGCCGGAAAGCTTAATTACTCAATAAAGTGAGGGAGTTCATCATGTCAAACAGACTTTTTCAGGGCGTTATTCACCAGATGCGTGATGCCATCGACAGAACCATCGGAGTGATTGACGAAACCTCCGTGATCATCGCCTGCAGTGAGCTGGGCAGAATCGGCGAGGTTAACGAGAGCATCACACCCGACGTTTTAAACGCGCCCAGCACCTTTGTAATCAACGGCTATACTTACAAATCCTTTGGCAGCCGGCCTCGTCCGGAGTACGCTGTTTTTGTAGCGGGTAATGATGAAGCTGCTCAGAAATATGTGCAGCTTTTAGCGATTTCCTTAAGCAGCATCAAGCAGTATTATGATGAAAAATATGACCGGGGCAATTTTATTAAAAATGTGATTTTGGACAACATTCTGCCCGGAGATATTTATTTGAAGGCTAGAGAACTGCGGTTTAGTTCTGATGTCAGCCGGGTTTGTATGCTGATCAAGATTACTACGAAAACGGATATCTCGGCTTACGACATTGTGCAGAACCTTTTCCCGGATAAAAACAAGGATTTTGTCATCAATATCAACGAAACGGATATCGCCCTGGTGAAAGAGATTCGCACCGGTATCGATTCTAAGGATCTGGAAAAGCTGGCCGGCTCCATTGTAGATACCCTTTCCAGTGAGTTCTACACCCATTGCGTGGTAGGAATCGGTACAACCGTTACCGGTATCAAGGATCTGGCCCGCTCCTTTAAGGAAGCCAGGTGGCTTTAGAGGTAGGAAAGGTATTTGATACCGAGCGCAGCATTGTCAGTTACGATAATCTGGGGATCGCCCGCCTGATTTATCAGCTTCCCACTACTCTTTGCGAAATGTTCTTAAAGGAAGTATTCAAAAGAGGATCCATCGAATCTCTGGATGCGGAGACTCTGTTCACCATTCAGCGCTTCTTTGAGAACAACCTGAATGTTTCCGAGACCTCCAGAAAGCTGTTTGTCCATAGAAACACACTGGTTTACCGCTTGGAAAAAATTAAGAAATTAACCGGCCTTGACTTGAGAGAGTTTGAAGACGCTATCGTATTTAAGGTAGCCTTAATGGTAAAAAAGTATTTGTCCGCCAACCCGGTCAAATATTAAAGCACGGAAAGAAGCAAGACCAATAGAAGGAAACCCCCTCTGCCTTTTTAGACAGAGGGGATTTCCTGCGAATAAGCGCGAAAAATGTAGAAAGAAGAAAAATAAGAGAGGCTCCCCATGATTGAATTTAAAAATGTGTCTAAGGTTTATAATAACGGCACGGAAGCGCTGCGGAACCTTAGCCTTAGCATCGCGAAGGGCGAATTTGTGTTTATTGTCGGTTCTTCCGGCGCCGGCAAAAGCACCTTCCTAAAATTGATTATGAGAGAGGAAGTTCCTAATTCCGGAGAAATCGTGGTCAACGGCAGAAAGCTGTCAACCGTCCGCAAAAGAGACGTTCCATATCTGCGCCGCACCATGGGAATTGTGTTTCAGGACTTCCGCCTGATTGATAAAATGACTGTTTACGATAATGTGGCGTTCGCCATGCACATTGTTGGCGCCAGTGACCGGGAAATCCGGAAAAGAGTACCCTATGTGCTGGGCTGGTGGGCTTGGAGAAAAAAATGGACAATCATCCCGCGGAGCTTTCCGGCGGCGAACAGCAGCGCGTGGGCCTGGCCCGGGCGCTGGTAAACAACCCCAGCATGATTATTGCGGACGAGCCTACGGGTAACGTGGACCCGGCTATGTCCTATGAAATCGTAGAGCTTTTGACAGAAATCAACCGGCGCGGCACCACAGTGCTGATGGTTACCCATGAGCACGACCTTGTAAAGCGGTTCCCCAGGCGCGTCATCGAGATTCAGGGAGGAACGGTTGTGGGGGATACCGGCTCGGAGGTGCGCGATGAATTTTAGTTCCATGAAATATCTTCTCAAGGAGGGCGTGAAAAACGTCTGGAATAACCGGATGATGTCCTTCGCTCCATAGGCGTGCTGGTGTCCTGCCTGCTGCTCACCGGCGCGGCGGTTCTCTTTTCCGCCAACCTGTCCTACGCTATGAAGGATATCCAGGATGAAAATGTGGTGACGGTGTACTTAAAGCAGGAGGTAGGAGAGCTGGAAGCAGTGACGCTTGGCTCGGAGCTGAAGGAAATTCCCAATATCAAGGAAATTGTCTTTGTGTCCCAGCAGGAAGCGCTGGAGCAGTATACGGAAATTTTAGGCCCCTTGTTCGAGGGCCTGGAGGAGGATAATTTCCTTCCCAACGCTTACCGGGTAACCATGGAGGATTTGTCCCTCTATGACGAGACGGTGGCTAAAATCAAGGAAATCCCCCAGGTGGATACCCTCAGTGACCGCAGCGACGCGGCCTCTAAGCTGACGAACCTGAATAATATGGTGGGAACCGCCGGCCTTTGGATTTTGATCATCCTCAGCGTGGTTTCCCTGTTTATCATCAGCAATACCATCCGTGTGACAATGTACAGCCGCCGTCTGGAAATCAGCATTATGAAGTCGGTAGGCGCTACCAACTGGTTTATCCGGGTGCCCTTTATTGTAGAGGCGTGGTGATCGGCTTGATTTCAGCGGGTATCTCTATTTTAGTGCTGAAGCTGGTTTATGAGAGCATTATGTCGGCCGTCAAACAGCTGATTCCCTTTACAAGCATCCCCTTTACCACTCTTACAGGTCCTGTGGTGCTTGGATTCATCGGCGCCGGCATCGCGTTTGGGGCCTTGGGCGGAATCATTTCCATCAGCAAGTATTTAAAGAAAGAAGGAGGAGAGATCCTTGGCTGGTAATAGGTTTGGCACGTGGAAAAAAAGAACAGCCGCCGTGTTCATGGCGGTATGCCTCTTAGGAGCCATGCCTGGCGCTGTTTGGGCGGCGGATACCGCAGATGGGCTGGAGTCCAGCATTTCAGACAGCGAGACCAAAAAGCAGGAGCTTGAGCAGAAAAATGCGGAGCTGAGCCAGGCGCTGGAGGAAGCAAAGCAAAACGCGGAGGATCAGGAAGCCCTGCACCAGGCGTATCAGGACAAAATCGATGTGCTGGATCAGCAGATCGAGGAAGCCTATGCCCAGGTTTCCCAGCTGGATGAGGAAATCAACGACCTTCAATCTCAGATCAGCAACCGGGAGGCTCAATTGAAAAAAATACGGAGCTTTTAAAGGAGAGAATCCGGGCCATTTATATGGCGGGAGAAACCTCTACTCTGGATATTATTTTAGGCGCGACGGATTTTAACGACTTTTTGGATAAGGCGTCTCTTTTGAAAACCATATCCGATCATGATACCAAGCTGATCGAAACCCTTCAGGCGGAGACCTCTAAGCTGGCGCAGGAAAAGAAAACCTATGACCAGAAAAAAGAAGAGCTTACCCAGCAGTTGGATGACCTAAACGCGAAAAACGATGAGCTGACCCAGCTCTCCGAGGAAAGCGGCATCAAGCTTCCCAATACCAGCAGGAGCAGCAGGAAGCGATACAGGGCTTGGATAATAACAGCGCGGAGCTGCAGCAGCTTAACAGCGATATCGAGGCTTATTATGAGGCGCTGCGGCAGGAGTACGAAAATCAGCAGCAAAGCCAGCAGCCCAGCGAGCCGGACGCTCCTTCCGGCGGCGGGAGTACAGATACGCCCTCCGGCGGTGACGGCGGAAGCAGCGGAGGCGGAGACACTCCTGCGCCTGCTCCCGAGCCTGACCCGGATCCGCCCCGGATCCCGCTCCCAGCGGCCCTCATGGCTATACCTGGCCCACCCCTGGCTTCTACTGGCTGTCATCCGCTTGGAACGAGGACCGTGATTCCTACAACCACGGAGCTATCGACATCGCGGGCGAGGGAATTTACGGAACGCCGATCTACGCGGCTCAAAGCGGCACCGTCAGCACCAGCTGGTACAATAACGGCGGCTGGGGCGGCGGCTACGGCACCTACTGCATGATCAACCACGACGCCCAGGGAGAATACGCCACCCTGTACGCTCATATGAGCCAGATCGTGGTGTCTCCGGGTGAGACGGTTTCAAAAGGACAGATCATCGGCTATGTGGGAAGCACCGGCGACAGCTCCGGGCCGCATCTCCATTTGGAGTGCCGGCATTGGGGAAATAAATATAACCCCTTGATAGAGTATCCGGATGTTCCCGTGTATTATTAAGGAAATTTTGTGTGATTTCCCGGCGGCCTTGTTGCAGCAAGGCCCGCTTTTTATGTGGAGATGGAGCGTCATGGCTTGTGGGAATTGTAAACAGTTCATTCTTTCCATTGACAAATAGTTACAAAATTGTTATAATTATTCCGATCTTGCAATAGGGAGGAACGTCCAATGGCCCATAAAAGGTGGGGAAAATGCCTAACCGCGGCGGCGCTGGCCGCGATGATCGCGCTTACTTCCGGGATATCCGCTCCGGCTTGGGCGGAAAGCATTTCTGAATTGGAGTCACAGCAGGAAAGACTGCAAACAAGAAGCGGCGAGTTGAACGCGGCGCTGGAAGAAGCAAAGAAAAATACAGAAGAAAAGGAAGCCTTGAAACAGGAATATGAGGATAAAATCAGCCAGGTTCAAGGACAAATCGATACCTTAAATAACGAAATCCGCACCTTGGATGAAGAGATTGCGCAGAAGCAGAAGGAAATTGAAGGCCCTCAAAAGGAAATCGATGAGAATATGGAGCTTTTGAAGCAAAGAATCCGGGCCATTTATATGGCGGGAGAAACCTCCACTTTGGATATTATTCTGGGTGCGGAGGATTTCAGTGATTTTTTGGACAAGGCATCTCTTTTACAAACCGTAACCTCTCATGATGTAACGCTGATTGAAACCATTCAGCAGCAGCTCAGCGAGATTCAAGAGGAAAAAGACGAAATTGAGGCGAAAAGGACGGAAGCGGCGGATAAGAAGACCGAGCTGGATGGCCAGCAGGAGGAGCTTACCAGGCTGCTGGAGGAAAACCAGGTGATTTTGGAGGAGCTTTACGGCGTTCAGCAGGAGGCTCAGGACAAGGTGGATGAAAATGACGCGGAGCTGCAAGCGATCGAGGCGCAGATTTCTGCTTATTATACTCCGCAGCAGCCTGCCGGCGGCCAATCACAGGGCCAGACTCCCAACTATAGCGGCGGTGCCTTTGTGTGGCCGGCTCCCGGCTTTTACCTCTTAACCTCCGAATGGAACGAGGACCGGGGCTCCTATAACCACGGAGCCATTGATATCGCCGGCGGCGGAATCTACGGTACGCCGGTGGTGGCGGCGGCCGACGGCACGGTTGTCTTTTCCAGCGCGGGCGGCTGGGGCGGCGGCTACGGCACTTATCTTATGATCGACCATGGCGGCGGCGTTTCCACTCTTTACGCTCATATGAGCGGCTTGGCGGTTTCCCAGGCGCCGCTGTGTCTGCGGGCCAGGTGATCGGCTATGTGGGAAGCACCGGTGACAGCTCCGGCCCTCATCTGCACTTTGAGGTCAGGGAATACGGTACCAAGGTCAATCCGATGAATTATTTTTAAAAAATCTGTAAAAATAAACAGGGCCGGGATAGGGATAACCTATCCCGGCCTTGCAGCGGCTGGGCTATGTCGAAAAAAGCCGTCAGTCTTGGGATTTGGTTAAGGTTTATTTACATTTGAAATCTTGACATGGCATAAGTTGTTGACTATAATAGTACTATTGTTTCAAGAATAACTTCACACAAAGGTGGTAGCGGATATATGGCGGCAAAACAAGTGTTGTTGACAGATGAAGGCTTGCACAATTTGGAGCAGGAGCTGGAATTTTTAAAAACAGAACGCCGTAAGGAAATCGCGGAGAAAATTAAGGTAGCTCTTTCCTTTGGCGACCTTTCGGAAAACAGCGAGTACGATGAGGCGAAAAACGACCAGGCCATGGTGGAGGCTAGAATCGCCGACATCGAAAGTATGCTGAAAAATGTGAAAATCATCGATCAAGATGAGCTTACCACAGAATTGATTCATATCGGCTCCAAGGTTCAGGTTAAGGATGTGGAATTCGACGAGGTCTGTACCTATCAGATCGTAGGCTCCAGCGAGGCGGATCCCTCAAACGGCAGAATTTCTGACGAATCTCCGGTGGGAAAGGGCTTGCTTGGCCATAAGGTTGGCGAAACCGTAGAGATAGAAACTCCGGCCGGCGTCATGCAGTACGAAATATTAGGAATTTCAAAGTAGTTCAAATGCGGACAGGGGCGGCGCGTATGCACTCTGTCCGCTTTTTTAAAATTATAATCGGGAGTTGTCACTATGAGCGAAGAAAAGACCACAGTGGAAAATAACGGCCAGCAGGAGGCGGAGGACCTAAAGGAACTGCTGCAGATCCGCAGGGACAAGCTGTCCGCTCTTCAGGAGGCTGGACAAGACCCCTTTGAGATCACAGTCTGTCATCCGGATATTCATGCCGCCGATATTATTGAGCGGTTTGAGGAGCTGGAAAACCAGGATGTATGCGTAGCGGGCAGAATTATGAGCTGGCGCGATATGGGAAAGGCCAGCTTTATCGACATCCACGACCGTACCGGCAGAATCCAGGTTTATCTGCGGATCAACGATTTAGGCGAGGAGGTATACCGGGGACTGGATAAATGGGACATTGGAGATATCGCCAGCGTAAAGGGATTTGTGTTCCGTACCCGCCGGGGTGAGATTTCTATCCATGCGAAAGAAGTGCGCCTGCTTTCCAAATCTTTGCTTCCGCTGCCTGATAAATTTCATGGCCTGACCAATACTGATCTTCGTTACCGCCAGCGGTATGTGGATTTGATTGTCAACCCCGAGGTTAAGGATACTTTTATCAAGCGCAGCCAGATTATCAAGTCGATCCGGGAGGACTTGGATAACCTGGATTTTATTGAGGTGGAGACTCCGATTCTGAATACGATCCCGGGGGGAGCGGCGGCGCGGCCCTTTATAACCCACCATAATACGCTGGATATCGATTTGTATTTGAGAATCGCTCCGGAGCTTTACTTAAAGCGGCTGATTGTCGGCGGTATGGAACGGGTATATGAAATCGGCCGTTTGTTCCGCAATGAGGGAATGGACGTAAAGCACAACCCGGAATTTACCACCATCGAGCTGTATCAGGCATATACGGATTATAACGGCATGATGGAGCTGACGGAAAATCTGATCCACAGCGCTGCTATTAAGGTGTGCGGTACGGAGGAGATTTCCTACGGCGGCCAGCCGGTGAGCCTGGCGCTGCCTTTTAAGCGGGTAACCATGATCGACGCGGTGAAAGAGGCTACCGGCATCGATTTCGGCGCGTTCCGGGGAGATACGGAGAAAGCCAGGGAAGCGGCGAAAGAGCTTCGCCTGGAGATCAAGGAAAGCGATACCTGGGGCAATATTTTAAATCTTGCCTTTGAGGAAAAGGTGGAGGACACTCTGATTCAGCCCACCTTTGTATGCGATTATCCTATAGAAGTATCCCCTTTGACTAAGAAAAAGAAGGGAATGCCGGAGCTGGTAGAACGGTTCGAGCTGTTTATCACAGGAAGAGAATTTGCCAATGCCTATTCCGAGCTGAACGATCCCATTGACCAGCGGGAGCGGTTCCTGCGTCAGGCGGCTTTGCGGGAGGCCGGGGATGACGAGGCAAATATGCTGGATGAGGATTTCCTTACGGCATTGGAATATGGTATGGCTCCCACCGGCGGTATGGGAATGGGAATCGACCGGCTGGCAATGCTGCTGACCGACAGTGCTCCATCCGGGATGTCCTGCTCTTCCCGACGATGAAGTCTATTGATAAGTAGGAATGCAGGAAAATCAAGGGTTTCAGAGCGTGGATGTACTAAAATATATAGTTGGTCAAGGGGTTTTGACCAAGATTTGACCAATTTTTTGGCATAGTCAAAAAAAGATTAGTACAGGTTAGTACAGATTGCTTAGTCTGAAAAATTAAAGATTGTATTACTTAGAGGACATTTTCTAAAGAAATTTAGAAGATGTCCTCTTTTTGCGTTATAGGAACAATTGAAATACCGAAAGGAGAATAGCATGGAACACACAAAGGCATATCAGGAATTTAAGAAGAATGGTAATACAAAGTTTGTAAGATATAGCGAAGGAGCAGAAATGTATCATATGAGCGTATCAAAGTTTATGCAAATGGCTAAGGATGCCAAAGCAATCTATAAGTTAGGACAGTTAGTACTTGTGAATTTAAAAATATTTGATGAGTACATTGAGACATTCCATATAGTTGATGATGAATTTTATAAGTAGGTGAAAAGGATGGTAACACAATTACAGCCGGATGTTAGGGCTTATCTTCATGGTGGGGAGGTAATAAAAAGATACATAAGGGTCGAAGAGGTGGCTCATGAATATGGATTTAGTGTTGAGGAAACTGAATATATAGCTAAGGCTGCAAGTTCTTTATACAAGCTTACCCGTATTCATTTGGTAAAAAAGGAAAGGTTTGATGAGTTTATGAAACACATATATAAAGTGCCGGGAACAAATAAGCAGATAATCAAAAAGTTTGCGAGAATTGGAGAAGCTTCAATTATATACAGTATTGGAAGGCATAGGTTTATCGAGCTGGCTAGAGCAGCAGGTGCTACATATAAAATAAATGAGGGGACAGGAGGGACTGTACTGGTTAATTTAGAAATATTTGATAATTACATGGAGCAATTCAGACAACCTGTAAGACCTTTGAAAGAGCCGTTATACGGACAGGAAGAAGGTGAATTGAATGAGTAACTCATATAAGTTCTATTCAGATACAAAAGACATTATGAAAAAATATGTAAATGCTACTGAGGGAGCCATTATTTATGGCATAAGTAAATCAAGGATTATGGTTTTGGCTTCAGAAGCAGGGGCAGTATATAAGGTTGGAAATTCAGCATTGATTAATACAGATATTTTTGAAATGTATTTGGAGAAATTTAAGGAACCAACAAGACCATTGCCCAAACATATTTGGAATAAATTGTCAAGCGAAGATAAAAAAGACCACAATAGTACCTGTTTTGATAAAAAAGACCCGTGATTGTCACTTTCGGCATTATAGAAACTAATGTAATATATGGACATTCCAAGAAAAACTTGGGATGAACAATTTAATAATCAGTTACAGATTTGCAAAGTAGTTTGCACTGCAGAGTATCTGTAGGTAGTAAATTTACGGGGCATGTACCTGGAAGATGAAGTCACAGCTATCATATTAGTAGCCTGATGGATCGAAAGATGAAGGGTGAGAAGTTGGATGGAAATCTGGAAAAAGGATTCGGCATGTTGCGTAAGGATAATCAACCACAGAGGGCGAGAAGTTTGTCCTTATCCTCAAAAGGCTAAAAGAGGAGATAGTGCTTCTGATAATTCAGAAGGGCGTCGTGAAACACATTTTGTGGCTCGTCTGTAACTCCCGGAGGTGAGAACACCTCTTTGTACACGGGGCGA
>ENA-OQLB01000662-OQLB01000662.1-human-gut-metagenome-genome-assembly--contig:-NODE-662-length-18262-cov-2.420568_pt1 | contig 18262 bp, 26 predicted proteins | sample MGYA00242656_ERZ504813 | MGnify/ENA primary metagenome ERZ504813 (study PRJEB26092, sample SAMD00036388) | human gut metagenome | host: Homo sapiens | study: EMG produced TPA metagenomics assembly of... | reverse complement strand
GGAAGGCCTCGGCTCCGGCGAGCACCATATCCTGGCAGAGGTCCGCAAGCGGGTCGGCCCCTATGTGCCGATCTACATTGCCTGCGACCCTCACGGCAACTGTGCAAGGAATATGTGGAGAGTGCACAGGTGGTGCGCAGCTATCGTGAGTCGCCCCATACCGACAGCATCCAGACCCGGCGGATCGTGGCTGGGATGCTCTGCGAAGCGTTGAAAAAACGTGAAAACATCCACGCTGTATATCGCAAGCTGCCCTGATCCTGGGCGGCGAGCAAAGCGTCTCGGCAGACGAGCCGGTGAAGAGCATCAACCAGTACATGGACGAGATGGAAAAGGACCCCCGCATCTGCAGCGCCAGCTGGCACGTCGGCTATATCCGCCACGATACCCCTGTGGCGGGCTGCGGCATCGTGGTGACTCCAGCCACTGCCGCCGATCAGGAGTACGCAGAGCAGGCTGCCGACGCGCTGGCAGCCTATGTGTGGGACAAGCGCCATGAGTTCCACTATACCGGCCTGACCGCCGAACCGGACAAGGCGCTGGAGATGGCGATGGCCCAGGAGAAGGGTCCCGTCTTCATCACCGATTCCGGCGACAACGTCACCAGCGGCGCCACCGGTTGGAACACCTACATCCTGCGGCAGGTGCTGGCGCTGAAGGATACGGATAAGACCTTTCTCTTCGCATCCATCTGCGACCCGCAGTGCTGCCGGGGCCTTATGGAAGCGGAGATCGGCGAGGAGCGGCATATCACGCTGGGCGTCGGCCACGACGAGCTGAGCGCACCGGTGGAACTGGATGTGACCGTGAAGAGCAAGGGAGAGATCGTCCGCTCCGGAACGACCGGCTCCACGATCATGAAAGTATTCGGCCACTGCGTTACCGCTCATGTAAAGGAAACGGGCATCGACATCGTGGTGGCAGACAGCGAGAAGACCTTCTCGGCCAAGATCATTTACGACCGCGCCCATGTGGACTGGAACGATTACGACATCACGGTGGTCAAACAGGGCTATATCTTCCCGGAGCTGAAAGAAGCCGCAGCCTTCTATGTGATGTCTCTCACGGGCGGCGCGACACCCCAGAACACCAAAAAGCTGCAGTTCAAGCGCATCCAGCGCCCGATGTACCCCATCGACGAGATCTGAACAAGGAGATCAGAGAATGAAAGTTCTTGTTGGTTATTTTACGACAGAGTCCCAAATGTGCCTCTGAAAAACGACATCACCAATTATGTGATCACAGTTGGTGAGGACTGCATCTACAAGATGCAGGTGGAGGATATTTTTGCCGATGCCGGCATCGAAGTGATCCCCTCGATCTATGCGACAGCCGGTGCCTCTGGTGTCATCCAAAAGGAGACGTTCGATTATATCGAGCCTGCTTCCTCCGCGCAGTGCGGGAACATCAGGCCGAGCTGGACGGCATCTATCTCCATCTCCACGGTGCCAGCGAGGTAGAGGAGATCGGCTCCGGCGAGCACCATATCCTGGCGGCGATTCGCCAGATCGTCGGGCCGCATCTGCCCATCGCGGTCTGCTGCGACCCCCACGGCAACCTGTGCAGGGAGTATGTGGAGAGCACCCAGATCGTCCGCAGCTACCGTGAGTCGCCTCATACCGACAGTCTGGATACTATGTGCAAGGTGGCTCCATGCTCTGTGAGCTGGTGAAGGCCCGGGAGAACATCCATGCGGTGTACCGCAAGCTGCCCTGATCCTGGGCGGTGAGCAGAGCGTCTCGACGGACGAGCCGGTGAAGAGTATCAACCAGTACATGGATGAGTTGGAAAAAGATCCCCGTATCCGCAGCGCCAGCTGGCACGTCGATTATATCGCCACGATACCCCTGTGGCGGGCTGCGGCATCGTGGCCGTACCCCAGACGGCGGCAGATCAGGAGTATGCGCAGGAGATCGCCGACAAGGTGGCGGCCTATGTGTGGGACAAGCGCCATGAGTTTCATTATACCGGCCTGACCGCTGCCCCGGACAAAGCGCTGGAAATGGCGCTGGCGTTTGAGGGCAAGTCGGCATTCATCACCGACTCGGGCGATAACGTCACCAGTGGAGCGCAGGGCTGGAACACCTACATCCTGCGACAGGTCCTGGCGGTAGAAAAGCTGAACAAAAAGTTCCTCTTTGCCGACATCCATGACGATGATGCCTGCTACAAGCTTTCGGCTCTGGAGAACGGCGCAGAGACGGAACTCCGGCTGGGCGTCGAGCGGGACGAGATGAGCCGCAGCGTTTCTGAACGTGAAGATCAAGTGCAGAGGCAAGCTGGACGGCTTCATGTTCCGCAAAAACGGCAGCTACGGCGAGGCCATCGTAGTCTCGGTGCAGGGTGCGCCCATCGACATCGTGGTGGCAAACTCCAAGCAGGCAATGGTGGAGCTGCACCAGTTCCGCGGTGTGGGCGTCTCGGTGGACGACTACGACGTGGTGGCCGTCAAGCAGGGCTACATCTTCCCGGAGCTGAAAGAAGCCGGAAAGTTCTGCGCGATGTCCCTGACAAACGGCGCAACGCCGCAGGATACCCGGATCATCCCCTTTAAAAAGATCATGCGCCCCATGTTCCCCATCGACAACATTTGAAAAGATCCAACGGCTCTTCTGCCGGGAAAGGAACACGATATGAGAATTTTGATTGGCGGCTTTGTGGCCGAGTGCAATGCTTATGTGGATAAGCCCATGATGCTGGAAGACTTCTCCATCACCCGCGGCGATGCAGTGGCGGATATCCTGTACGTCCGTGAGCCGGCAGCCGAGTGCGGCGTGGAGCTGGTCCCCAGCCTGATGGCCTACGGCGGAGGCGGCGGCCGTGTGGACGGCGCAGCCTTTGAGTACATCCTTACACAGTTCAAGAACGCAGTCAAGGAGCATCTGCACGACATCGACGGTATGTTCTTCTTCTTCCACGGTGCTTCTTCGGTCATCGATCTGGAGGGCGACTCCGGCGACCATGCTCTGGTGCGGGAGATCCGCAAGATCACCGGGCCTTATATGCCGCTGGCAATGGTTATGGACCCCCACGGAAACCTTTCGCAGGAGCAGGCCGATAACTGTAATATCATCCGCACCTTCCGCCACAGCCCCCATACCGACCGCAAAGATGCTCATCAGGTGGTATTCCGCGCGCTGGTGGACCTGCTGAAGGACCGCCGCGAGATCCACCCCATCTACAAAAAGGTGCCGATCCTGCTGGGCGGCGAGCGCTGTGTCTCCACGGACGAGCCGCTGGTGTCTATCAATAAGCTGCTGAACGAGATCGAGGCCGACCCCCGCATCCTGACCTGCTCTTACCATATCGCTACCTGCGCCACGACAGCGCAAAGTGCGGCGCTGCCGTTATGGTCACGCCGAACCGCCCCGAGGATAAGGAGTACGCCGAGCAGAAGGCCCAGGAGATCTACGATTTTGTCTGGGCGCGCCACCGCGAGTTCCACTTTACCGGTTATGCCGCCGACCCGGACGAGGCCCTGGAGGCCATGATGAAGGTAGAGGGCGGCCCGGTGTTCCTGACCGACTCCGGCGATAACGTGACCGCCGGCGCACAGGGCATGAATACCTATGTCCTGCGCCAGCTGCTGGCTCTGAAAGACTATAAGGATAAGAACATCATCGTGGCAGGCATCAACGACAAGCCCCTGCTGGACAATGTGCTTTCTACAAAAAAGATGGGCGAGCATATAGAGTTCGAACTTGGTACGGCCAAAACGGAGCTGTCGGCCAAAGTGGCGCTGTCCGGTGCGATCCTCTCCTTCGGCGACCTGCATCACCACTACCACAACGAGGCCGTGGTGGGTAGCTGTTGCACCATCAAGCTGGACGACCGCCCGATCACCATCATCGTGGAGAATTTCCCGGTCTCCTTTGCCGAGAAGTATCAGTACGACTGCGCCAATGTGGATATGACGCGGTATAACTTCTTTGTCGTCAAACAGGGCTACCTCTATCCCGAACTGAAAGGACAGGCCAAGAGCTATGTGATGTCGCTGACGGACGGCACCACCATGCAGCGTACGGAACGTCTTACCTACAAGACGGTGCAGCGCCCCATCTGGCCTCTGGATAATATCTGATGCTGAAGATCTGTCTTACCCTTGCCGTGGCGTGGATCGGCTTCCAGGCGGCAAAAAAATTCCACCTGCCTGCGCCTGCCATGATCGGCAGTATGCTGGCGGTGGGATTGACCAACATCATCTGGGATTACGCCTACCTGCCACATGGGTGCGAATCTCTGCGCAGGCGATCTCGGCGGATTCATCGGGATGCAGATCACCAAAAAGGATGTGCGGAACGCAAAGTACCTACTCAAGCCTTTCTTCCTGCTGGTGCTCATGCTCACGGCCAACACATTCGTCACGGGCGTCGTGGTGCATAAGATTGCGGGCATTGACTATGTCACGGCGCTGCTCGGCTCTGTGGCCGGCGGTGTGACTGACATCTCCATGCTGAGCATCGATCTTGGCGGCGATACCCCCATCGTGGCGCTGATGCAGACGCTGCGCCTGGTGGGCGTACTGCTGTTCTTCCCGTACTGGATCCGGTTCTTCACCCGAAACGAAGGCGATGCCGAAGAGGATGTGCGCCTTGTTACCGGCACGCTGGAAATGGGCGAGACCTGGCTGGACAGGCTCGTCTATGGCCGGAACCGGAAGCTGGCGTTCACGATGATCGTTTGTCTGGCAGCCGGATTTGCGGGATATGCCAGCGGTGTGCCGGCAGGTGCTATGGTATTTGCGATCGTTGTGATCGTGCTGCTGAATATCACTACCTCGGCCTGCTATGTGCCGCTGACCATAAAAACGGTGGCGCAGCTGCTGGCGGGCGCGGTAGTGGGCTGCAGCATCCATCCCTCGGCGCTGGCTCTGCTGAACGGTGGTACGGTGATTGCTCTGCTGATCCTGATGGCCAACTACTGGCTGGTCAACCTGATCTACAGCACGATATGCAAAAAGAAGGGTATGCTGGATCTGAAGTCTGCCATGCTGGCTCTGCCCCCGGCGGCGCTACGGATATGTCGCTGATCGCGGCCGATTTGAACGCCGACCTGACAAAGATCGCGCTGATTCAGGTACTGCGGGCCATCTACGCCGTGACGTTTATGCCGATGGTGATCGTGCTGTTTGTGAACTGGGTCCGTTGACAAAGTGATAGGAATGACCTATATTTGAAATGAACCTGTTTTGGAAATGAAAACCAGAAAAAAGGAAAAATAGCTATGAAAAATTATGTGGTAAAGCTGAAACCGGTGCCGGAGCCTCGGAAGGACTGTTCGCTTATCCCGGTTGCGCTGACCGACGAGACGCTGGAAGAGCGTAGGCAGAAGATCCTTTCCGGATGCGTGCGGAGGGTCTGGAGCGGCTGGTGGTCTACAGTGATGTGGAGCACGGCGGAAACTTTGAATATCTGGTGGGCTACTACACTCGGTTTGAAGAGGGACTGTTGGTGATCCAGGCCGACGGGACGATGAGCCTTGTGCTGGGCAACGAAAACCTGAACAAGGCCGGAAAGGCGCGTGTGCAGGCTGCTGCCGTACACGTCCCCGTGTTCTCGCTACCCAACCAGCCTGTGAGACGCCCAAAACGCTGCGGGAGCAGCTTGCGGCAGCTGGTCTGGAAGCGGGCAGACGCACCGGTGTGGCCGGGTGGAAGCTGTTCACCAGCCCTATGAGGATGTGGGCAGATGTATGATCTGCCGGCCTTTATCATGGACGCCCTGCGGGATGTGGTGGGTGCCGAATACCTGATCCCGGCAGGCGGGCTGTTCATCGGCGAGAATGGCGCCCGCGTGACGAACAACGCCAACGAGATCGCGCATTACGAGTTCGCGGCTGCGCTGGCCTCGGACTGCATCCTGGACGCGATGGATGCGCTGGACGAGGGTGTGCCGGAGATGGTACTGGGCGACAAGCTCAACCGCTATGGCCAGCACAACAGCGTGGTGACCATTGCAGCCAGCGGCCCGCGCTTTTTGAAAGGCAATATGTATCCAACCGACAATGTCGTAAAGGTGGGCGACCCCATCTCCCTGACGGTGGGTTACCGCGGCGGCCTGTCCAGCCGGGCAGGCTTTGCCGTACACAATGCGTCGGAGATGCCCGACGGCCAGCAGGATTATCTGGAACGGGTGGCCGCGCCTTACTTCAACGCTTATGCCCGCTGGCTGGAACAGCTGCACGTCGGCATGGAAGGCGGCGCTCTGTATGAGCTGGTGGAGCAGGTGCTCCCCCGCGAGAAATACGGCTGGAGTCTGTGTCCGGGCCATCTGACGGCAGAGGAAGAATGGCTCTGCTCGCCGGTGCGCAAGGACTCGAAGGAACTGCTGCAAAGCGGCATGATGCTGCAGATCGATATTATCCCTCGGTCCCGGGCTATGGGCGGGACCAGCGCGGAGAGCACGGTGGCTCCTGGCCGATGCGGCTCTGAGGGAAGAGCTCCACAGCCAGTACCCCGCCATGTGGGAGCGGATACAGGAGCGCCGCGCCTATCTGAAGGATATACTGGGCATTGAGGTCCCCGAAGATGTCCTCCCCATGTGCTCCACCGTCGCCTATCTTCGCCCCTATCTGCTGGATCACAGCGGTGCCCTGACCTGGGAGCCGACGGTCTGAACAGGTCTGGCACCTGCTCCGCCGGGAACGGTACGCAAGCCGGGAAGGCTCAGGCTACCACGATGCGGATGCCTGCGCTGGTATAGCGTTCCAGCACGGCGGGGGAGATGCCGGAATCGGTAACGATGAGGTCGGCATCCTGCAGGGGGGCGATGCTGAAGTAGTAGGCAGAATCGAACTTGGAACTGTCAGCCATGCAGATGACCTGTCGCGCCTTTTTGACTAACGTGCGCTTGGTGGTGCCGTCGGCAATGTGGGGGACAGAGAAGCCGCCGTTTAGGTCGATACCCTCGACACCCAAAAACAGGGTGTCGATTTGGAACTGGGAGATGAATTCGTCTGTCAGGCTACCAATAAAGGCCAGAGAATCGCTCCGGTACTCGCCGGGACACATGATGACGTGCAGGTTTGTGTCGGAGAGCTGATCCATTGCCAGCAGGGAATGGGTCATGATGAGAACATTCTCTTTGCCTTTCAGCAGAGGGGCCAGGCAGCTGACAGTAGTGCCGGCGTCCAGGTAAACAGAGTCACCACCGTGAACATATTCCAGGCATTTTTTGGCGATGCGCATCTTTTCGGTCATCTGGTTCTCGTTCTTCATCGCCATGTTGAACTCGAACAGGGAGCCGCTGTTCAAGGTGGCACCGCCATGCTGCACGGTGATCAGGCCGCTTTTGGCCAGAGCGTTCAAGTCGCGCCGGATCGTCATGGCTGACACGGCAAGTTCAGCGGCAAGCTCATTTGTGTCAACATAGTTTTCTTTTTGAAGCTTCTGGATGATATGTTGTTTACGGCCGATGGCGTTCATGCAAAGCACCTCGTTTTAATGGAAAGCAAAGTCGAATATGAAAAAATATGGTAATTGATACATTTTTATTGTATCAGAAAAACAGCAAAACTCAAGACGAAACCATGTGCCATTCGACATATTACAGAAAAAATGCAACAAAAGGACAGACGAAAACGGACGATGGAGACGCTGCAAAAATACAGGGAAGAAATACTGCATTATCTGATGACTTTTATGGGTGGATTTATGGGGCTTTACGCGATCTGCGCTCATGGAAGCTACGGCTCAGCCCAGACCGGAAACCTGATGGACCTGCTCATCGATGTCTCGGATGGGAACGGATTCAGCGCGGCAGCGCGCATCGGCGCGTTTCTGATCTTCAGCAGCGGCATCGCAGCCGCGTGGCTGCTGCATGAATTCTGTACGCTGCCCATGCGGGAGCTGTGCATCGTGGTGGACGCGGCGGCGCTGATGCTTTCGGCCAGGCTGCCGGAAGAAGTATTCGCTTTTTTCAGAGTCTACCCGATCTTTTTTGCTACCAGCTTCCAGTGGGGCAGCTTCAACCATGTGGGCCAGTACCCCAGCGCGACGTTGTTCCTGACCGGAAATCTGAAAAACTGCGTCACCCGCTGGCTGAGATATTTCTTCTACAGGGATGTGCAGGACCTGACAGGTGCACGCATCTATACGCTGACGATCGCAAACTATCTTCTGGGCGGCAGTCTTGGCTGTGCTGCGTGAATATCCACGGCGTCAGCCGGAGTTTGCTGGGCTTTGGTCGCCGCTGGCTGTGGCAGCGCTGGTGCTCTGGCAGGAGCGCTGCGCCCAGCAGGAAGCAGAAGAACCCTCTGAAGCCTAAAAAGAACGGAGAACGAGATCATGAAGAATGTGTTTTCGAAAAATTTTCTTTGGGGCGGTGCAACGGCTGCCCATCAGTATGAGGGCGCGTCGGCAGCTGCGGCCTGTCCGTGCCGGATGTGATGAGCGGTGGCAGCCGCACGACGCCCTGCTATCTGACGGACGCATCCTGCCCGGCTACTATACCCCAGCCACGAAGCCGTGGATTTTTATCACCGCTATAAAGAGGACATTGCCCTCTACGGCGAGATGGGCTTCAAAGTGTTCCGCATGAGCATCAAATGGGCGCGGCTGTTCCCAACCGGGGAGGAAAAAGAGCCGGACGCCGAGGCGCTGAAAAACGGCGCGGTGGACTTTGTGTCTCTCAGCTACTATTCCAGCACCACTGTTACGAACGACCCCAATATCCCCACGGTGATGGGCAACGTGATGCGTGGCACCGAGAACCCCTATCGAAAAACCAGCCAGTGGGGCTGGACCATCGACCCGGATGGCCTGCACTGGTATCTGAACGAGCTGTATGACCGCTACCAGAAGCCGCTGTTCATTGTGGAGAACGGCCTGGGCGCAGAGGATAAGCTGGAAGTTGACGGCACCATCCACGACCCCCACCGCATCGATTATATGCGGGCGCACATTGAAGCGATGGCACAGGCGGTCGAGGAAGGCGTGGACCTGATGGGCTATACCTTATGGGGCTGCACCGATCTGGTGAGTTCGTCTACCGGAGAGATGAAAAGACGGTATGGCCTTATTTATGTGGATAAGAATAATGATGGTACAGGCGATATGAGCCGCCACCGGAAGGATAGCTTCTACTGGTATAAAAAGGTGATTGCGACCAACGGCGGCGACCTGACCTGAAACAGAAAAAGGAAATGAAGAAGGAAGATTGATTTTTCGTGGCAGGAATGGTATTTTGATATATCAGCAGGCGCTTGAAGAAAACGCAGCTGTGCGAGATATTTCTGCACCTGCCGGATCGATAATGATTGGAAAGAAGGCGTATCAACATGGGATTTTTCAACAAGCTGTTCGGCGGAAAAGCTGAGCAGCAGGAAGCGAAAGTAGAGTTCATCAGCCAGAACAGGACGATCCTGGCTCCGATCAGCGGCAAAGTGCTGGCGCAGGCCGACATCCCCGACGAAACGTTTGCGCAGGGGATCCTCGGCCCGGGATGCGGGATCGAACCTTCCGAAAAAACGGTCTACGCGCCGTTCGATGGTGTTGTGAGCCAGGTGCCTTCGACGCTGCATGCGGTAGGCCTGACCAGCGACGACGGGATCGAACTCCTGATCCATGTTGGCATGGACACGGTTGAGATGCAGGGCAAAGGGTTCAAAGGTCTGGTCAAGGAGGGCGAGGCCGTCAAGGCCGGTACGCCGCTGCTGACCATCGATCTGAGGGCCATCAAAGCCGCAGGCTATCCCGCCACGACGGCGGTCATCGTGACCAACAGCGATGAGCTGGGCGAGCTGAAAATGCTTGCAGAGGGCAGTGTGTCAGCTGGTACGCCGCTGATCAAATTCTGATAACGAATCGAAAAGGGGCTGTTGCAAAATAGCCCCAACAAAAAAATGAGATGGACTTCCCCGAAAGGGGTTGCCTATCTCATTTTGTTGTAAGCTGAGACTGTCATGAACCAGATACAACAAAAACAGTATACAGGAAAGGGCGGCATATATCAACAGCTGACCCTTCCAATAAGCGAAAATATTTTAATAGATGAACATGAACCGGTATATGTAGCCACCGCCCAGCTTGAGGAACTGGATTACAGGAAACGGTATCAGGCGTATTCTTCGAAAGGAAGAAAATCGGCAGCAGAACCCCGGATCATGGTCAAGCTATTGGTGTACGGCTATATGTGCGGCATTTATTCTACCCGAAAGCTGGAGCTTGCGTGCTGCAAGAATATCGATTTCATCTCACGGGGCAGCCTGTTACAGCCCCAGAACGCGCTGCACGAAGGGCCGGAGCGAGTGGATGAACGCTTCATCCGAAAGCTCTCTCTGACGTTCCAGCTTCCAGACACAGAGATGATGGAAAAATTTTCAAAAAAGTTGCAGATTTTGCAGGAAAAATTTCTTGTAGTCCGTTTTGTTAGGTGGTATCATTATAACGGTTTGCGCCGCTAACCCGGGGCAGCATCTCGCAGACAGGACGTTTTTGGCGGACGCTGTGGGGGGAAAGCGCAGAACGAATGAAAACAGGCAGAAAGAACTTTTCTTTTTCATGAAACACAGGAGGTCAGGCTTTTCATGCTAGGTTTCAACAAGAAGACACAGGACGCTTCTCCGCAGGAGAATACCGGCGGAGAAAATAAGGTGTTCCACTTTATCAAGACCCACAAAAAGCGCTGCATCGCGGTGGTCGCAGCCGCAGCGGTGCTGGTGGCGGTCATCGTGCCGCGCAGGAGCCGCAGTGCGTCGGCAGACCTTGCCTACACGCAGGAGAAGCTGGGACGCCGCGACATCGTGAACGTCTACGACGGCAGCGGCACCATCAACGCCGCCGATTCCTACACCGTCAAGTCCCTCGTCACCGGCACGGTGCTCACCGCCGACTTTGAGCTGGGCGACAGCATCGAGAAGGGCGATATTCTTTACACCATCGACATTTCGGATGTGGAAAACAACCTCGCGAGCGCACAGCTCTCGGTGGAGCAGGCACAGCGCAATTACGATGACGCTGCGGATATGCAGAACGTCCGCACCAGGATCAGCGGCGAGGTCAGCTCCTTTGCAGTCGCCGCAGGCGACGCCGTGCAGGCTGGTCAGACTGTGGCCACCATCCGCGACACCTCCGTGATGCTGCTGGCCGTGGATTTCCCTGCCGCAGAGGCCCAGAGCTTTGTCGCCGGTCAGGCCGCACAGGTCATGCCGGACACCACCTTTGAGACGCTGAACGGCACCATCCGCTCCGTTTCCGGTGCAAACCCTGCCGGCGACGCCAGCCTGATGACCTGCACCGTCACCATCGCTGTTCCCAACGCGGGCAGCCTGACCACCGCACAGGCCGCTGTGGCACAGGTGAACGGCGTCAGCTCCCTCAACTCCGCACACTTTACTTACCAGCGCGAGGAGACTGTCGCGGCAGCTGCCTCCGGCACCGTGTCCGAACTCTGCGTCAAGGAGGGCAGCACCGTCCGTCAGGGTGACGTCATCCTCCGCATTACCGGCAAGGATCTGGACAAGCAGACCAAAAACGCCGCTGACAACCTGCGCTCTGCCGAGCTGCAGATGTCTTCTGCCGAGAAGACCATCAGCCACTATACCATCGACGCCCGATCAGCGGCACCATCGTGGATAAGAAGGTCAAGGCCGGCGACAAGCTCAGCGCCAACGACACCGCCATGCAGAACCTCTGCACCATCTACGATATGAGCATCTGGAAATGAAGCTCAATGTGGACGAGCTGAAGATCCGCTCCCTCAAGGTCGGCCAGGAGGTGGACATCACCGCCGACGCGTCCCGGGTGAGACTTACAAGGGCGTCATCAGCAGCATCCTCGTGGCAGGCACTACCGCCAACGGCTCCACCAGCTACCCCGTCACCGTCCGCATCGACGACATGGGCGAGCTGCTGCCCGGAATGAACGCCACTGCGAAGATCACCACCGCCAGCGTCAAGAATGTTCTGGCCCTGCCCAACGCCGCCCTCGTCCGGGCAGCTATGTGCTGGTGACCAAGGATTCGCCCAGCGCTGCCAATGCGGAGACTTCCATGACCGCTCCCGACGGCTTCGTCTACGTCAAGGTGACCACCGGCATCAGCGATGACGATTACATCGAAGTGAAGAGCGGCCTGCAGGAGGGCGATACCATCGCTTACGACAACTCCAGCGTCAGCGCGACCGACTTCTACAGCAACACGATGGCCTCCGCCGAAGGAGATGACGAATGAGCACGCTGATAGAATTTGATGGGGTCTGCAAGTATTACCAGATGGGCGACACCCTCGTAAAGGCCGCCGACCACGTCTCTTTCAAAATCAACAAGGGCGAGTTCGTGGCCATCGTCGGCCAGTCCGGTTCTGGTAAATCCACTTGTATGAACATCATCGGCTGTCTGGACGTGCCTACCGAAGGCACTTATCTGCTGGACGGCAGGGATGTCGGCAAGATGAGCCGCCGCGAGCTGGCAAGCATCCGGAACGAGAAGCTGGGCTTCATCTTCCAGCAGTACAACCTGCTGCCGAAGCTGACCCTTTTGGAGAACGTGGAAGTTCCCCTTGTGTATGCGGGCATCCCCGCCGCACAGCGCCACGCGACGGCAAAGGCTGCTCTTGAGCGGGTGGGTCTGGGCAATAAGCTCAAAAACCTGCCCAACCAGCTTTCCGGCGGTCAGCAGCAGCGTGTGTCCATTGCCCGTGCGCTGGCCCGCGGCCCGGCGGTCATCCTGGCCGACGAGCCGACCGGTGCATTGGACTCCCACACCAGCCGCGAAGTTCTGGGAATGCTCCAGGATCTGCACAAGCAGGCAATACCGTCGTCTCATCACCCACGACAACTCCATTGCTGTGCAGGCCGAGCGCATCATCCGCCTCGAAGATGGCCGCGTCGTCTACGATGGCGACGCCCACGCACCCGAGGCAGTCGTTCAGCCGAACTTCATGATGCAGAGCCGAAAGTCGGAGAGGAGGGGACGCAGGCATGATAAAGGAGACCTTCAAACAGGCCGTCCAGAACGTCTTGAGCAACAAAGTCCGCACCTTCCTCACCATGCTGGGCATCATCATCGGCGTCATGGCCGTCATCGTCATCGTCGGTCTCGGCAACGGCATGACTCACATGATGCAGGACTTCTACTCCGACATGGGCAGCGATATTCTGGGCGTCAACATCATGACCGCCAGCACCCGCTCAGTGGAAGTGAACGATGTGTACAGGATCATCAAAGAAAAGCCCGAGTATTATAAGGCCTTTCGCCGATTGCCAGTGTCGACGACACGCTGCGGGTGGCGGGCGAGAAGTACCGCCGCACCTACATCAGCGGCGTCAACGAAGATTACACGACCATCAACAACTACAAGGTGGCCAAGGGCCGGGGCATCCAGTACACCGATTTGATAGACAACAAGAATATCTGTGTCATCGGCGACTATGTGGACCGCAGGATTTTCGGCGGCAACGGCCTCGGCAGCACCCTCAAGGTAGGCGCCAGCGAGTACCGCATCGTGGGCGTGCTGGAAGGCCGCTCCAGACCCGCCGCCCAGTACGAGGGCGGCAACGACGACATTGTTCTTATCCCCTATACCACCCTGATGAGCGTCAACAACACCAGCAGTGTCAGCCAGTACTATGTGGTCCTGCAGGACGCGGACCACTCGGATGAGGCACAGGAGTATATGCAAAAAAGCATCAAGAAGCTGGTCAGCAAGGACGACTATGTCTACGTCCAGAGCCTGAGTGCGGCAATGGCGCAGATGTCCTCCATGATCAACGTCATGGTGGGCGTCCTGACGGCCATTGCAGGCATCTCGCTGCTGGTCGGCGGCATCGGCATCATGAACATCATGCTGGTGTCCGTCACCGAGCGCACCCGTGAGATCGGTATCCGCAAGGCACTGGGCGCACAGGAGAGCACCATCTGACCCAGTTCGTCGTGGAGGCCGGCGTCACGTCGGCGCTGGGCGGCTGCCTCGGCATCGTGCTGGGCTACGTCGTGTCGGCCATTATCAACCAGATCCTTCCGTATATCCTGACGGATATTACCCTGAACGTCACCCCCTCGGCGGGCGCAGCAGCCATCGCCGTGGGCATCTCCTGCGGCATCGGTGTCCTGTTCGGCTTCCTGCCGGCCCGCCGTGCCGCCAGCCTGAACCCCATCGAAGCACTCAGATATGATTAAGGAGTTTACCATGAAAAAACGATTCCTCGCATTCCTGCTGGCTGTCTGCGTGGCTGTTTCCATGCTGGTGCTGCCCGCCTCTGCGGTCGGCTCCAACGCGGCAGTCCAGACGGCGACGGCACTGGGCGGTCTGACCGCCGGGCAGGCCGGTTCTCTGGGTGCGCCCCTCACTCGTGGCAGCGGCCCGCCTCCTCACCGCATTCTCTGCTTACCGCGATACCACCACGCACAGGGCCGCACCGGCCGCCTCTACAGCGACGTGGACAGCGACTCTCCCTATGCGGTCTACATCCGCACCGCTGTCCAGAACGGCTGGATGACCGGCTACTCCGACGGCAGCTTCCGCCCGGACAACACCGTCACGCTGGAAGAAGCCTGCACCATGGCGCTGCGCCTGCTGGGCTATGATGTGGCAAAGCTGGGCGGCACCTTCCCCACAGCTCAGCTCAGCAAGGCCAGCGCACTGGGCCTGCGCAATGAGATCAATGCCCGTCAGGGCGAGACTCTGACCCTCGAGCAGGGCACCATGCTCTTCTACAACGCCCTCACCGCCATGAACGGCAGCGGTCAGGTCTACGCTTCCACCCTGGCTTTGCCGTGAACAATGGCCAGGTGGACATCTCTTCGGTCCTGCTGGACAACGTCAAGGGTCCCTTCGTGGCAGATGCTTCCACCGTCCTGCCCTTCGCCCCGGCAGCCATCTACCGCAACGACGAAGTCACCACCTCTGCGGCCCTCTCTCCCTATGATGTCTACTATTATAACGAGAGCGCCCGCACCGTCTGGCTCTACAACAAGCGCGCCGCAGGCCGCGTGACGGCTGTCTCGCCCTCGGCCAGCGCTCCGACCTCTGTGACCGTGGCCGGCGTCACCTACACCATCGCCTCGCCCTCTGTGGCCTATCAGCTGTCCTCCCTGTCCGGCGGCGGCGTGGGTCAGGTGGTCACTCTGCTGCTGGGCATGAACGATGCAGCTGTCTCCGTCCTCACCGGCGACGCGGCAGACGCTGTGTTCTACGGCGTGGTCCAGTCCTCATCCCGCACCCTTGTGGAGACGAACAGCGCTGAGGTGCAGCAGCTGTCTCAGTCATGTGTACCGACGGCACCGCCCGCACCGTCAATGTGGACAATAAGCTCAATTTCCCGGCCGGCAAGCTGGTGGAGATCAGCGTGGACGGTGACGGCGAACGCGTCCAGTCCATCTCGCCCCGCTCGACCAGCGGCACCGTCAGCGCCGACGGCACCGCGCTGGGCGACACCCCGTTTGCAGACAACGTGCAGATCATTGATACGACGTCGGAGGGTGTGGCTGGGGCAGTTCGCCCCAGCGCCTATCGGGGGTAACTCTGAGCGAAAGCGACGTCCGCTACTACACCACCAATTCTGCGGGCCAGATCGACCGGGTCATCCTCGACGATGTGACCGGTGACCTGTGGGAGTACGCTGCGCTGGATTCTGTCCGCCGCCTGACGGACGAAGCCGCCAAGAAGATCGACAAAAAGATCAGCGACAAGGCACAGGACGCCGCAAGAGAGGCCGCAGGCCTCCCCGCTGGGACCACCGCCAAGGCAGCCAAGACCGATGAGGAGACCTTCCAGGATGTGAAGAACATCCTTGTTCCCAGCACCAGCGATGTGCTCTACGGCCTCATCGACGGCAGTGTCGTCAGCTCTACCTGGAACACCCTTACCGGCAAGACGGACCAGCTGTTCAGCTATGTGCTCCGCCGCACCGGCGACAGCGTGGGCGGTACGCTGGGCGACTTCCTCAACTATCTGGGCGAGGGTGCGACCTACGTCTGCTACTCCGGCGGCAAGCAGGTGGCCTACAGCACCGCCACCAAGTACCCCATTATCGCAGGCGGCATCGCCATCGGCCGTTCTGCCGACGGCAAGGCCATCAACCGGATGCTCCAGCTCTCGCCGGTAGTCATCGACAAGCTGGGCGCAGCTTCGGTCATGAGCGGCGACAAGCGCTATGAGACCGCCGACAATATGCAGGTGTATCTGTGGTCGAAGGGCCAGTATTTCGCCACCTCGCTGCCCAAGATCAACACCGAGGATTATAAGCTCATCGGCTGGTACGACAACTTCGGCTGCTCCGGCGGCAGGAAGATCCGTATCCTTGTGGCCGTCAAGACGAACTGAGCCTGAAATTTTCCAATCACAGAACAGCAGCCTCGCGGCAGATGAAGCGGGGCTGCTGTTTCGTTCTCCCATTTGCCACACGCCCTATTTCGTGTTACAATAAAAACTGGAAAAATTGCGGAAAAAGGAGGTGCGGCAATGATACGCATTGCTCTGGTCGAGGACGAGGCAGAGGTGCGGGCGCAGCTTCAGGGCTATGTGCAGCGGCACACCCGGCAGTACGGCACCGAATTCGCGGTGACGGAGTTCGCCGACGGCATGGAGCTGCTGGATGATTACCGCCCGGTGTACGACATCCTGTTTCTGGACGTGGAGATGAAGCATCTGGACGGAATGGAGACGGCCCGGCGGGTGCGGGAGCTGGACAAGGACGTCATCATTGTTTTCATCACGAATATGGCGCAGTACGCCATCGGCGGGTACGCGGTGGGCGCGCTGGACTATGTGCTCAAGCCGGTGCCTTATTTTGCATTTTCGCAGCAGCTGCGCAAGGCCGAAGAACAGCTGCGCCGCCGCGCACGGCATTATCTGGCCCTGCCGGTGGAGGGCGGGATGCGGCGGCTGGATTCGTCCCTCATCTATTATCTGGAAAGCGAGGGACACCGCGTCCATTTTTATACCGAAGAGGGCGATTTCGTGGCGGCAGGCACCCTGAAAGCCTTTGAGGAAAAGCTGGCCGAGCGGCCTTTGCCCGCTGCAACAGCGGCTACTTGTCAATCTGGCACAGGTGAAGAGCGTGCAGCAGGGGATGGTGCAGGTGGGACCTACGAATTGCAGGTCAGCCGCCCCCGGCGGAAAGCCTTCCTCGCGGCGCTGGCCGACCACATCGGGGGTGAGGGCGCATGACGGCACTGCCCAACATCCCGCGCCTGTATACGGCGCTGCTGAGTGTCTGGGCCGTGGCATCTACGCCCTGCCGCTGGCATCCGCTTCGGCAAAACGGCCACCATCGCTGCCAGTGCGGCATGGGCGCTGGCCTGAGTGCTTTTTGCAGGCCACGGGCAGCGTTCCGCTGGCGTGGTGGATCCCCTGCATGGCGGCAGCTGTGGGGGATACAGTATTTATACCTCTGGGTCACCCGCACCATCTCCCTGCTGGAAGCGGGCTATGTCTGCGCCCGGGCCTTCGTTCTGGCAGAGCTGGCGGCCAGCGCCGAGTGGCAGCTGCACTGCTTCCTCTGGCCTCAGCGCAGCGGGGCCGACGGCCTGTCACTGCTGCTTCTGGTGGTGGTCTATGGCGGCGTTTTCGGCTGCATCTGGGTGCTGGAGCATAAGCACACCAGCCCCAAGGGCCATATCGTCATCAGCGGAAAAGCGGCCCTCGTGGCCGTCGTCATGGCGGCGATGGTCTTCGCGGTGAGCAACCTGCTGTTCTTGGGCGACCGCGAGGTGGACATGAGCGTCTACTACATCCGCACGCTGGTGGACATCTGCGGCGTGCTCATCCTGACGGTCCAGCACGAACAGCTGCGGGAGCGGCGCTCCACAGCGAGCTTGCCGCCATGGACGAGGTGCTCCACCGCCAGTACGAGCAGTACAAGCGGAGCAAGGAGCATCCGGCTCATCAACAGCCGCTATCATGAGCTGAAGATTCAGATCGCGGACATCCGCGCCGAGCGCGACCGGGCCAAGCAGGACGCGGCTCTGGCCCGGATGGAGAGCGGCCTCCGGCAGTATGAGGCCGAGAACAAGACGGGCAACCCGGTATTGGATACCCTATTGACCGCCAAAAGCATGGACTGCCAACAGCGCGGCATCAACATGACCAGCGTGGCCGACGGCAGCCAGCTGGGCTTTCTGAGCACGCGGGAGCTGTGTACCTTGTGGGCGCGCCGCTGGACAACGCCATCGAGAGCGTGCTGGCCGAGCCTGACTCCGAAAAGCGTCTGCTGCGGGTGGCCATCTATAACCAGAGCGGCTGCGTGATGCTCCGCTTCGAGAACTACTGCGCCAGCCTGGAGCTGGGCGCGACGCCTGCCGTCCACAACGCCCACGGCGGCTACG
>ENA-OQLB01000661-OQLB01000661.1-human-gut-metagenome-genome-assembly--contig:-NODE-661-length-18292-cov-3.471786_pt1 | contig 18292 bp, 19 predicted proteins | sample MGYA00242656_ERZ504813 | MGnify/ENA primary metagenome ERZ504813 (study PRJEB26092, sample SAMD00036388) | human gut metagenome | host: Homo sapiens | study: EMG produced TPA metagenomics assembly of... | reverse complement strand
TTTGTGTGACAACTAATGATAAGCTGTCCTCTCCTCCGAAGAGGAGTTGGAATCCTTCCCCAATGTCATAAGCGGTTTAATGCAGCCACACCTGTTGTCTTTACCTCAGATTTCTTTGATGTGTTGCTTTAGAGCGGGCAGTTAGGATTGACGCTACACGGTAACTATCTATTCGCTTATAACGGGGCGCAACTTAATGCGCATAGGGTAGTCAACACACCCTTTCGGGCACAACTGAAATCACAGACTCGTGTTTCCACAAGCCCGCGACTTCAGTCGTGGGTTATTGACACCACACCTCATACAATCAGTTTCAGCAGCGCACCGAACAGTGTATCAGCCGCTACCATGAACAGAGAGGTTGCCGCAACCACAGCCAGAATCACGCCGGTCCGTTTCGTAGTTTCGGCACCACTCAACCAGGTCACGCTCGACGGATGAATCAGATTCAGGACTTTCGCAGGAATGTCCCGAGCCTTGATTTTCTCTTTAGCTTTTTCCATCACTGTCCCCCCCTTAGAAATGAGCACCGTATACGTCAAGGCGAGAATCAGCACCGCAATGACCGATGCCGATACTGCCACGACCTTATTCAGTTTGCCGTTATCGTTATTCCGGCGCGTAGCCATGAAATCACTCGCACCGCCAAGCGCCGCATTCACGCCGCTCTTTTCGTTCTTCACGAAGTAGCAGAATGTACTTGCCAAGAGACTTGCTACCAGAATCAAAAGGCCGATAATAAACTCGATAATGCTCATACCGTTCTCCTTATTCCAAGAAACCCTTATGGTGCCGGACCGTCATGTATCCCTCGATGCTTCTCACAACTTCGAGAGCCACACCCGTCAGAATCATAAGACTGGTTCCGCCGAAAGAAATCCGTACCCCGCTCATGGCACTGAACACCATAGGCGTCAAGGCAATCGCTGCCAGATAGAAGGAACCGGTAAGTGCCATACGATGAAGCGTCTTATTGAGCATATCCGTAGTAGGCGTTCCCGGGCGAATACCGGGAATCGTGCCGCCCTGCTTGCGAAGGCTTCCCGCCATCGATACGGCATCAAACTGAATCTCGATATAGAAGAAGTTGAACGCTGCAATCAGCAATACATACAGAAGGCAATACAGCCAGCTTTCGGTCGTGAACACCGACAATACCGCGTGCAGTCTCTGATGCTTCGTGGCATCAATGAACATATCCAGCGTTGCGGGAAGGCTCATGATAACGCCAGCGAAGATGATAGGCATAACGCCGCTCATCAGCAACTTGATGGGGATATAAGATGCTGACGGACGGACCCGCTGCGTTCTGGCTGCGTACTGGACCGGTACTCTGCGCTCTGCACCATCACTGTAGGTCACGAACCACACTGCCGCGAGCATTGCGACTGCTGTCAGAATCCCAATGAGAGAATAGAGCCATTCTCCCGCCTTGACCTTGCCGATGACATTCGTGACGATAGAATTGATATCGCTCCACCGTGATACGATACCGGCAAAAATCAGAAGTGAAACACCGTTTCCGATACCGTATTCATCGATTCGTCCGCCCAGCCAGACGGAAATCTGAGACCCGGCGAGGAAGGTTGCGATGATGACAATGGCTGCAAAGATACCGCCCTTACCAGCCGTGTACTTCAAGGCACCGTAATTGCGGAGAACGAAATAGTACCCGACACTCATCACAACTGCCATGCAAGGGCGATTCGCTTCGTGTATTCATCCAGTTTATCCTGCCGGTCGTTTCCTTCTGCAAGGCTTCCCAGCTGGGAAGCGCCACACACAACAGCTGCGTAATGATGGATGCGTTGATATACGGCTCACGCCGAGCGCAAAGAACGCACTTCTCGAAAGCGCACCGCCGGAGAGCATGTTCATGTACCCGAAGATACTGTTGTTCGAGAACATCGCATCCAGAGCGGTATTCGACACGAACGGAACCGGAAGGCAGCAGCCGAGCCGGAACGCCAAGAGCAGAAGAAGCGTTACGAGGATTTTCCCTCGCAGTTCTTCAATTTTCCAGATAGCTTTCAGCTATTCAATGTTTTATCTACCTCTTGTTGGAAAGCCGCTTAGTGCTTTGCTTTGTTATCGTCGTTCTTGGGCTTATCCATGTATTTCTCGATTTTCGGGTAATTCTTGTCACCCGGCTTAACGGCATCCGTGCCCGGGACATCGTAGTGAACCAGAGGCTTTTCTGCCTCACGCTCTTCCTTGTCGCCGGGCTTTGTCATCTCGATTTTTGCAGCGATTCTGGCACCCGGCTCGACCGTCAGGACCCCGCACCGGATATACTCACCGATGACCGCTGCATGTTCCCCGAACACATCTTCCTTACAGGTGATATTGCCTTCGATGGCACCATTGACGACAGCCTTCGTATCTGCCTCAATGTTTCCCTTGATTTGGCCGCCGTGCATCTGCAACTCGGCGCATTTCACATTGCCCTCAATGTAGCAATGCTGACCGACACAGGTGACGGTTGCTGCCACGATATCACCCATCACGCGCCCCGCCACCATGACGCGTCCTTCACTTCGATACCGCCCTTGATGACAGCATCCGGGGAAATCACGCAGATGCTCTCATGCTGCTTCATCATCTCCTCAGCCGCCAACTGACTCTGGTTTTTCTTCGGCATCATGATTTCGGTGTCTTCCTCAGGGTGCATCCGTCCCTCGGCACCATCCCCGACACCCAATGCTTCCATCACCTGGTCGCCGATACTCTGCTTATGTTCCTCTGCGACATCCACCGCAGCGGTATCTGCTGCCGGTTTCTTCGTATTAAAGAATTGCATACTTGCCCTCCGATAAGTTACTTGTATTTAATACAACCATGACTTTACCTGAAAAACTTGGCATCACCAACCGGTAATGCCAAATTTATGGTAAGTCCTATCCTTATTATCTGCCATTCGCAAGCGCGGTCAAGATTTTTTCGCAGCGAGCAAAACATCCTTAGAAGCCTGAGTCCGGATTTCCTTATACAGCTTCGGATATTTCAGCATCGTTTCCATGTACATATCTTTGCCGCTCTGTTTCACGCCAAGAATCTGTCCGGTGCCGCGCAATTCAAGGTCTTTCTCTGCAATCTTAAAGCCGTCCGTTGTCGCTGCCATCGTTTGAAGGCGTTCGTTTTCCTTGTCCTGAGACAGGAGCACGCAGTAACTCTGAAAGCTGCTGCGCCCGACACGACCGCGAAGCTGATGCAGCTGTGCCAATCCGAACCGCTCAGCGTTCTTGATGACGATGACGGTCGAGTTCGGAACATTGACGCCGACCTCTACAATCGTTGTAGAAATCAGGATATCAGCGCTGCCTGCTGCGAACTTATCAATACCGGCCTGCACATCCTTAGCTTTCATGTCCCCGGAGATAGCCTCGATGCGAACGCCGGGATATTTTGCAAACCAAGCTTTGAGATTCTGTGCGGTCGTTTCGACCGACTCCACGCCAGCCAAAGTATCGGCATCGGAATCTTCAATCAGCGGGCAGATAACATAGCACTGATGTCCCTGCTTGATTTGCTTATATACGGATTCCATGCAGGTATTCTCATTCGACCAGACGATAGTCTTGACGGGTTTACGCCCGGCAGGCATCGTATGGATGTTGACGATTTCAGTGCCTTCCCCGTACAGCGTAGTTGCCAGTGTTCGCGGGATAGGTGTTGCGCTCATACTGATATTATGAACGCCTTCCTTTGCCTTCTGTTTGAGACCCTCACGCTGCTCTACGCCGAATCGGTGTTCCTCGTCCACAATCGTAAGACCCAGTTTCTTGAACTTGACCTTATCGGAAAAGATAGAATGTGTACCTACCACAACATTTGCCTCGCCCGAAGCGATTTTCGCGAGCGCTGCCTTCTCTTCCCGGACTTTCATACCACCGTGCAGGGATACGACAGTGTACCCGAACTTAGCGAGGAAATTCGTGAAATCATCATAGTGCTGTCCGGCCAGTACCAGCGTTGGACACATTACCGCACACTGATATCCGTTCATAGCCATACCGAGTGCTGCGATTTGCGCTACGACAGTTTTGCCGCAACCGACATCACCCTGAACGAGAGCATCCACACGGTTTCCCAGCTGCATCTCTTCCAGAACATGACGCACTGCCTTATTCTGGTCTTCCGTCAGTGCAAACGGCAATTCGTTCTGGGCTTTCTTGACGACAGCCGCTGCGTCTTTGATTCTAAACGGAGATACTTTTGCAGCTTCTGCCTTCTTTACTTCCAGACCGTAGCAGAACGGATACAATACATCCACAGCACGGCGGCGTCTTGAAAGCATGATATCGGTTTCGTCCTGCGGCGCATGTGCCATCCGCACACAACGGGCAAGTTCCGGAACTCTCAGTGCGTTTCTCTGCTCTTCAGTAAGAGGGTCCGAGACACATTTACGGATATAGGGTAATGCCAGTGCAATCGCATCCAGAAGATACTCGTCCGACATACCCTTGATTTTCCGGTATATCGCTTGATGCAAAACGCTGTCTGCAAATCGCATGACACGAAATCCGGAGCCGATATCGTCATACTCTTATACTCATCGCTCCAGCTTGCAATACCGCCTACTGCCAGCATCTGCCCTACACTAAACTGTCTGGCACGATACGACTGATTGAACCAGAACACCGAGCAAAAATTATTGCCATCCGAGAGACGGAGCATGAAGTGCTTTCCGTTGATAACTCTGGTACTAACTACCTGTCCCCTGACCGCCACATGCTGTCCCGCATACTGCTTTCCGTCCGCGAGGCTGATAGGGTTTCTGAAATCGAGGTATTTGGTAGGATAGAACATGAGCAGGTCCCGTACAGTACAGATACCTTTCGCAGCAAACTGAGATGCTTTACGCGGCGTAATTCCGATATCTGTCAACTGCATAGTCTCAGTCATCATCGTCCCTCCAATCAGAGTCATCGTCCTCTACATTCCGTCTATGAATGGTCTCATATCGTTCTCTGTCGAAATGCGTGAGTCTGCTTTCCAGCAGAGTATTGCGGTACTCGATGTCGTTCGTGAGAATAGCCTCATCGACTGTCTTCATCTCACCGATAATCCTGCATTCCTTCTTGGCTCTCGTAACAGCAGTATATAAAAGGTTTCTCTGTAATAGCCGTGACCAGCTTTTTTCCAAACCAATCACGACAGCCTTAAACTCAGAGCCCTGAGATTTATGCACCGTCATAGCGTATGCGAGCGAGAATTCCGACTGTAAAGTCTTTCTGCTTACCAGCATCGTATAGACGCGCCCCTCTACATCGCACGGGTTATCAAAACGAATTGTATAAGCGTGGTGAATTGTACCGCTTGTATTCGGGTCAAGTGCCTTTTCCTGATAATCAACGATGAAACCCATATCACCATTGACGAAACTGTTCTTGTGGTTCTTGCAGAGCATCACGCGGTCGCCGAGCCGGTACTCGAATCCCTGTTCAGGTTTAGCCTTCTTCTTAAAATTGGAGAAGAACCAGCTGTTCGCATCGGTGGCAGGATTGAGTTCATCACGAATCAGAAGGTTCATATCAGTTGCCGAAAGTGACCCGCATCCCTTTTTCTTGGTCGGAGTCAGAAGACATACCTGCTTGATACCTTCCTCATATACCTCTGCGGTATCGGCGTTCTTTTCCGTGACCTGTTCGCCGTACTTCTCTACATACGCGAAATAGTTGCTCAATGCAATGTTCCGCATCTCTTTACCCTTTACGGGAATCAATGCAAACTGTTCATCCTGCTTGAAGGTCTCTGTCGTTTCACCGGTATTGATATGAATAGCGTTCTCTACAATAGACCCTACATTGCGGTGGCAGGAAGACAGCTTACATACATTAACGACCCCGCTCTGGATAAGGTCACGCAGCACATTACCGGCACCAATGGCAGGAAGCTGGTCCGGGTCACCTACAATAACGAGTTTGCAGCCGTGTGAAGCGAGTTCAAATACCATGTGCGCCGTTTCCAGATTGCACATCGAGAACTCATCCACCACAATGATGCTTGCTTCACAGTCCCCATGCATGGAATAATATGCCGACTGAATCGTGGATGCGGGATGCTCCGTAGCTTCTCTCATTCTTGCAGAAGCACGACCCGTAGGCGCACAGAGCAAAATGCTTTCCTCGTTGTATCTCAGCCCTCTCGCAATCTGCCAGGTCTTGATAATGGTCTTGATGATGGTCGTCTTACCGCTGCCGGGACCACCGGTAATCACGGTCACATTCTTGATATCAGAGCCAAACACTGTCCGAACCGCGTTTTTCTGCGTGTCGTCCAGCGAGAAACCGTCTTCCGCTTCGATGATTTCGATGGCAGCGTCCACATCCTGACTGTCCACCAGACCGTAGGTAGAATTCGAACTCGTGTGAATCATAGTACAGAGATACGCGATGTCGCACTCATAAAACCAGTATTTGTACAGGTACATGCAGAACATCGGTTTTCTGCCATCCGTAGGCTTAGACCCCTGTACAACGACTAGACTGTCTTCTCTAGCTATAGTGGCTGCTTTCCGTATCACTTCGTCAGGGAACGCAACTTCATGCAGGACATTCCGCATCGTTTCTTTGACGACACGGTACATGTCATCTACCCAGATAAAGGTATTGCCTGCCATCTGCGCTTGCGTTTCAAGAGCATAGAGGAGAATAGCCGTCACGCGCCGGATATCGTCACGCGCAATCTGACAACCGCCCAGCGCGACTTTATCTGCCGTAGCAAATCCGATACCTGAGAATTTCTGGTACAGGACATACGGATTCTCCTTGATTTCTTCAAGAGCCATCTTCCCGGTGCCGAATTTCTTGATAACGGAGTTGATTTTCTGTATTGAGAGATACGGCAACAGGAGCGCAATCAGTTGCTGGTCATTGGCGATGTGCATATACCCTTCGTGAATCTTATCTGCACTCTTGACACCGATACCGGAGATTTCTTTCAGTCGTTCCGGTTCACGCTCAATCACCCGCAATGCATCTTTTCCAAAATGGTCAACGATTTTCTTTGCAACCGTAGGTCCCACACCCGGTACAAAGTCGCTGGACAGAAGTTCTATGATAGCGTCTTTACCGCCGCCCGCATAGTCGATTTTCGAATTACTGATGGCGATGTAATACCCACCGAATTTCTGGTCTTCCTTCCAAGTCCCGTTATAGAAGATTTTCGCTCCCGCAACCGGATTCGGCACATACCCTTTCGCAGTGTTGCTTTTAGTCTCCCCTTCTTGACGGATTTTAAAGATAGCAAATCCTGTCTCCGGCTCATAGTACATGACCGTTGTGATTTTTCCCTTGAACGGAAGAACATCCTGTGTATTCTGATTTTCTAAATTCTGGACCATGACTCTCACTCTACACTAACACGAAATGGTATTCTGGATACTTTGCTTTCAGGAGCTTCCACTTCAACCGAAACGCCTCAGTCTGCATGTACTTGCCGGACTTTGAATCGAAGCCTTTCACATCTTCGACTATCGTTTTGCCCTGCGCATCCAGATAACAGAAGTCTGCCTTGTACACGATTCGCTGTACGCGCTTTTTCTCATACACGAATGCGTCTTGGATGACGAGTTCTTTCTGGCGTTCCAAATTTGAGATTGTCCCGGCTTTTTCCATCAGCCGTAATCTAGCATCGGCAATACTCTTTCGTGGAATCAAATACCGCTACCAGCTTGCCGTGCCCTGAGATGTACTTGTCTCCCGAGACATATTCATCCTCATACAGATACACCCGATGGTTTCCGTATTTCGTTTTTGGTTTCTCTACTTCTTCCGGCTGTACGAGTTCGCTGTTTTGTCCGCCCTGTACCTTGACTTTTAACTGCGGGTTCCTTTCCAGCGTCTCTTTTAGCCACTTTTCTGTCAGCTGCATCTCGAATTACCATTCGACTACATTTTCTTTTCATCTTATATTTTACCATGAATGTGTATTCAGTACAACCATGATTGCCGTTTGTTCTTAGTTTGTACATATTTTGGCTTACCTCGCGACAATGGTTTCACTTTTCGACAAGACTTCGGTACTTGTTGCTATAAAGCATTATCTTTATTTACTTTGTTGCTATAGTCTTTGTTGTTATGGTGCCTAGAACTCTATGGCAAACCTTTACATCAGCCATGCACTCAACCAGAGATAATTAACGCGATTATTTTCAAGACACTTTTCCGGTAAACGGAGATACTTAACGCGATAATTCTGATGCCTGCCCTATCCAGTTTTCCGTTCTGGACGATTACAAGCACACTACCCTGAGATTATTAACGCGATAATTTTACCTTCCAGTCCCCATCTCCGCTGCAAGAAGAACATCGCACCCAACCGATACTCGAGGTTTTAACGCGACAAATTTAGAACGGTGTGTTTCAGCAGCACTAACCCGAGGAATTTAACGCGACTTTTTACCTAGCCCCTTCCCTGCTGTTTTCCGGCAGCTATCCTCATTGATTCCATAAAGGGAGTTTCTTTTCGCGATTTTTGAAGTTCCTCATCTTTACAGGACTTCCCTTTGGCATCCAGATAGCAGAGATAATTAACGCGATAATTTTCAGGCGTTCGCAAATCGATGGCTTTCTTCCTGCTTTTTCTCGCATGCGCAAACCTCTGTTGCGAGTAAGGACGCCCATTCTGCTGCTGCATTACATGGATAAACAGAGATACTTAACGCGACAATTATTATCAAGCATCAATCCATATTGTATAGTTGTATTGATATATACAGTCAGGACAGTACATTAACCTGTTTTTCTGCATCTTCGCTTGAAAGCCTAAAGATTTTCAATGGCTTTGTTGGAATACTCAGCACATTTCTGCAAATACTTCTTGTAATACTCGAAAAAATCGCGTTATTCTTCTCCGCAATAAGCAGCGTTGCTGCGCTAATCCCGTTTTATAATGAACGCATTACCGTTCTTTTTATCAAGTGTGTGCATTATGATTTTTCTCGATAAAAAACTCTTTTTACTTCTTTTCATGTTCTTATTTTTATGTGAATCACATATACAGATAGTTATATCTCTTTCTAATTATACAAATCGGTTTCACAAATTAAGTTTCAAGAGGTTTCTACATCACAAATAACGCAAATTTTCTTATACACATTGTTATTTGATGCACAATTTCTACAGACTGAACATGTTTTGTACATGCTATCACTGCAAACAGAGATTTCTTGTATTGCTGTCACGATTATTTTTAAGCGTGCATCAAACCGGTCTATCACTGGCTCATTCACTTAGGTCAAACCATCATCAACTGTCGTTGATACCACTCCCCCGCTGTCCTCAAACGGAGATTGTTTACACGCCATACCTTCTGGTTCTGTCTGGCTGATGCTGTCTGTTCTCAACGTTGACCACGAGATTATTAGCGCGATAATTTCTGAGAGCGCCTGATACACAGGCATGTCCCATGCCAGAGATAATTAACGCGACAAATTTCTGTCGCTCCAAAAACGCATCGCTTTTCAGAGCCAGCACCGGGTCCTGATGGCATCATCTAGCCCGAGGTTTTTAACGCGACAAATTCCATAACGGAGAAAGAACGCACGCTTCCTTAAACCGGAGGTTCTTTACGCGATAATTTTTCTAAGCTGCCGGATACGGTTTCCCCTTAGAGTGGCATCTGAATCGGTTCGGGCGTTACCTTACCAGAGATAATTAACGCAATTTTTCTGAAATCCCCGCTTTCTTGTCATTTCAGTGCTCATCTCGTATAATAGAACTACATAACAGTTCTGTTCTGCTGCATCTTTCCTGTTATTCTCTCAGGATGAGAGTGCCCCTGCTGGTCAATACCCTCCCCTATCACGGCACTTGCCTGCCTGAACGACCAAACGGAGGTTTCTTTCGCGTAAACAGAGATTATTTTCTAAGCTTTTGAAAAAAAGAACCTCCTTTTATCTGACAAACAACCTCTGTTGAAACGCAAAAGAATCTCTTCCGTAGTGCAAAACAATCTCTGTCGAAAAGCAAAATAACCTCCGTTTCTACTTAATAAATAAACTATAAGCTATAAGAGAATAATTTAATAATTTCTAAGCGAGAAAAACAAATAAAAAAAATCTCTGTCTAAACTATCTCAGTTGACTTTTCCTGACATATAGTGTAAAATGATTTATAATGTCATAAGTGTAACCATTTCACAGAATAGCACATCACCAGTAGGAAGCTGACCATATTCTTGTAGAAAGGCCGAGGCTGCTGAAAACGCTGTCTCTAGCGATACCATGAAGAAAACTGATGATAATATCATACAGAACGAGGATACCGAAGTCGTTGTCGGCGAGGTCATGAGCCAGGAAGAGGCTTCTGCGAAGACCAGAGCGCTACTGCGACAGGATTCGACTAAGCCGCCGTTCGGCTCCTACATCACGAAGAGCAATGAACTGATTCAGAAGACGAAGTATTCTTTGCCGCGTAATGAGCAGAAGATTCTGTTTATGTTGCTCTCTAAAATCGACCAGAAGAGCGATTTGGATGCATCGAAATACTATACCATCACCTTTCAGGAATTCTCGAAGCTGACTGGCGTTAATATGATGCGCACCGGATACCGTCCGCATCTGCAGCAGACGGTCGAGAACCTCGAAAACCGTACCTTCTGGGTTCCGGATGGTCCGGACGCCATCAAGTCGGTTTCTTGGGTCAGCAAGGGTTCTATTGTAAACTTCAAGGAAAAAACCATCAAGATGCGCTTCAATCCGGATATCTGGCGGGATATTGCGCAGCTGACCAGCAACTATACTTCCTATAGCATCGAATATCTTCTGATGATGCAGAGCACCTATTCGATGCGTATTTACGAGATTATCCTTTCCTACGATAATGGAAACCGGGATTACTCGTATAATAACGGTTTGATTTTCGAGCCGGTAACCGAGGAAATCCTGCGCAAGTTCCCGGACAAACGCAGCGAACTCGTTGGTTACAAGTACAAGATGTTCGACATTGAGGAGTTTAAGGGAATGCTCTCAATGCCGTCCAAGGATGAAATCAATAGAAGCCAGAACCGCAAAAAGACTAAAAACGATACGAGCAGCGAACCAAAGTTCAGCCGTGAAAAGACAGTTGCGGAGAAATACAAGGTGTTCTCTGATTTCGAGAAGAATGTTCTGGCTCCCGTCAAGAACGAAATCAATGAGATGACGGACCTCTGGTTCGACTATGTACCTGTAAGAAAACGCGGCGTTCGCAAATACGAGTATCTTTATATCTTCATCAAGTATAAAAACGCTGAAGAGATGAAGAAGGTCAGAGCCTTCCACGAAGAGCATCAGAACTTCGAGAGCGAAGTTGCCAGAAAACCTCGTAAAGCACGCCGCGTAGTAAGCGATGAGACGCTCGAACAGTACAATCTGCCGTTGTCTGATTCTGTGCTCGGTATGAGTTACCGCCTTGCCCGAAACGAAGTAAAGGCAAAAGCACAGTATCAGGATTACGAAGAGAAATTGTCCGCTAAAGAACGAAACATCTTCAATGATGTCTTTACAATTCTCGGGCGAATCCTGACCAACACCAAGAATCAGGACCAGGCAGAAGAAGCTCTTGCTGCGCTGAACCGAATCATCAAAGACAACAACGGTTTGAAGACTTGGGCCTTCGGAATCTGCTCGAAGTACAAACACATGCTGGAAGCGGACGGGGGAACCAAGAGCGCACATTATTACCGTAAGGTGATTTTCAACGACCTTGTAGAGAACTCTGCCGCAACGATTGCTTTCGGCGAGCAAAGCCTTGCAGCACTCGAATCCGGCACAGCACCTAAAACGAACTACCTCGCGATGTTCGATGATGTATGATGATAGCCCGCCGATTGGCGGGCTATTTCTTTTGCAGAAAATAAATCACAGCAACACGAACGCAAGTCTTTGAGATTTCTTGTCGCAAATTTAATATTTCAAATCGGCAGGAATCGTGTTGACTTTACTTCTTTGCATGTTATAATTAAGACATTGAGTGTTGTCGCATTTTATCCCAAACTTTTCTCCTTGATGGCTTTTCTCTGAAATTTAAGAGCACAGCAACATGTACGCAAGTCGCAAGAGGGGAGAGACAGCTGAAAACAACTTCTGCGGATTTATAGCAACACAGACCGGAGTCTTTGACACTTCTGCATTCAGAACGGAAACGGCATAAGTGCGAATCACAGCAACATGTACGCAAGTCTTACGCAAAACGAGGTAAATGAAATGGCTGCAAAGATTATCACAATCGCCATCGAGAAAGGCGGCACGGGCAAAACCGTCACAGCCTCCAACCTGGCATATCTGATGGGGGAGGACGGCAAGAGAGTTCTCTGCATCGACACCGACCCGCAGGGCAACCTGACCAGTGCGCTGAGTGACGGTCAGGGCGAGATTGCTGGCGGTATGTACGACGGCAAGGCTCTGTATGACATGTTCACTGGTTTCCGTTATACCAATACAAAGGATTATATCACGGAGACGGAATACGGCGATAATGTCCAGATGATTCCTGCCAGTTCTCAGACACCTCGTATCAACCAGAGAATGCCGGAACTGTTCGAGGACGCCACTATCATTGCAAAGAAGGACAGTTCTAAGCAGATTGCAAGCATCGCTGACTTCCTGTACTATTTCCTGAGCCAAGTTCGCGATGAGTACGATTATATCCTCATTGATACCCAGCCGACCCGCGACTCTCTGCTATTAACGAATGCCATCAACGCTGCGGACTATGTACTGATTCCGACCATGTGTGAAGCAAACTCTCAGGAGTCTGCTTTCCGTACCTTTGCGCTCTGCAACGAGCTGTGCAATACGCCGGGAAGCCGTCTGAAGGGGGTAGGGGTGCTGCTTACTTCTGTCATGAAGAAGGCTGCTGCGACTCGTCTGATTCGTGCGCAATGCCAGGAGGTTTTGGGTTCCTCTCTGTTTAAGTCTGAGATTCCCCATAGCCTTTCTGTCGGTATGGCTGTTACCAACCACCAGCCAGTATGCTTCTCCGCTGCTAAGCAGCCAGTATCCATTGCTTATAAGCAGACATACAAAGAACTCAAAGAGCGTCTTGCGAAGCTGGAGGTGAAATAAGATGGCTCTAACAAAGAAGAAGGGGACGAAGGCAACGCCGAAGCTTCCGGACATCAATGCTCTGAAACAGGTAAATAGCAACGACGCTGGTGCTTTCTATAACTCACTGTTCTCGGCACAGCATAAGGTCGAGTACGCAAACAAGGATATTGCTCTCTCGAATATCCGCACGAACCCCGATAACGAGATTTTCCGTAATCTGGACGAGGAAGATGATATCCGAATCCTGTCAGAAGATATCAAGCGCAATGGTCTGATGCACAACCTTGTAGTCTTCCCGACTGAGGAAGAGGGGAGAGAGGTTTATGTTCTTCTTTCCGGTGAACGCCGTTTCCGCGCTCTGAAGTATCTGGAAGAGCAGGGGGATTCCTCTTGGAATGTGGTGCGCAACTGCAATGTGATTACCACACCTCTTACCGCAAATGAGAAGAAAGTCCTTCTCTATAGTGCGAACCTTCAAGTTCGCGGCGGCTTCGGCGATGAGGCTGTTCGCCGTCAGGCAATCGCTGAGTTCATCAACTGCCTGCAGCTGGCTCCTTATAATATGAGTAGAGAAGAGGCTCTCGGTGCGACCAAGACCGTAAGTTCCGTCAACCCTCGTACCATCGAGCGTGATGCCCGTATTGAGGATAAGCTGCAAGGGGCTTTAAAGGAGCTTCTTAACGCGAAAATTCTCACCCGCAGCGAGTGTGAGACCTATCTGCGCTTTGAGGACGATAAGCAGGAAGAGATTGCCAAACGCTTTGTTGCATTGAGTAACATTAACTGCTATGGTGATGACTCCGAGGGAGCAGGGAAGAACCACATCGAAGTGATGCGAGATACCCTGCACGACACTTTCCGTGAATACCTGTTTGATGTACAGCGGCAGGGGACAACAAAGGACTACGATGCTGCCTACGAGAAGGCTTTGCAGTATTTTGATGAAAACATCAATGACCTGAAAGCAAAGGCGGAGGAATACGGCAAAGCAAAAGAGTCCAGCTCTGCCGAAGAGGTAGCAGCCATCGAGCATGCCGGTCAGAGAGAGGCTGCTAGGGATTTGGTGAAGAAGGAACGGGATGTTGCCGAGAATAATACCAGCATCATCCAGAAAGCCACTCCGCGCATGGTGAAGAAACTACAGCAGGCATATACCAGCAGAAACTTTGTCAAGGCTCTTCGTGGTGTTTCTAAGGAATCCCGTGAAGCTGATATTGCAGCCTTGAATGAGGTCATCGATATCGCAACGAAACTCAAAGAGAAGATTGAGTCTATCGAATGAGGCGAGCGGCATCGATGGAAAACGACAAGACAAGAATCCTCGTTCGCTTTCGACCGGAAATCTCTGAATGCTTCGAGTTGCAGGCAATCTATGAGGATTGCGCGTTGGCACCATTGCGAACCGGGTCCTGCGTGAGGAAATCGAAAAGTGAGAAGGGCAGGGAAGGGGCATATCATAACCCGAGATTCTGCTGAGTTCGAGGAATACGAAACAGCAGGGAAGGGGAGTGACCCTGTTTATGTCCTCCCGAATGCCAAGGAAGTCATTGCATATATGCCCGACCAGGCTCGCAAACGCGGTACAAAGGTAGCCAATAACAAGCAGATTTCCTTCTATTTAACAGACGATGAAATTAAGGTCCTCAACGAAGTCGTGTATGCGCAGGATATCCGTATTGCTATGGATTGCGGAGAAATTGTGACCTATCGGTTTGCAATCCTGGCACTCCTTTTAAACGCTCCTGAACTCGCAAGAAGAGAACCAATTGCGTGGCAGTGATAATGCTCAGTCACAGACGGGGCATGGAAGGGTGCAGACAAGCCCTCTGACGCTTGGGAGTATAAGGACCCTCGTGCAGACAAGAAGCCCGCAGAAGCGCGTTTCCGTGGCTGTGAGAGCAAACGCCCAATAAACAATAAAAGAGACAGATACGATTCCAGAGATTCTGGAAAAGCGTCTGTCTCTTTTTTTGTGTGAAAGGGGATACCAACAAAAAGCGTGCGACATTTTTTTCGAGAAGGGTAGGGGACTGGCAACTATACAGTCTTGCAATGTGGACTTACTAACAAATACTTTGTGAATTTTGTAACTAAGTTGCATAGTGGAAGTTCACAGCAACACGAACGCGAGTTTTAAGAAAATACTGAATTACGAGAAGCGGCAGGGAAACAGCTGATACCCGAAAGCTGCAGTGATTAGTTTCGGCCTATGATACTTGTACTCTGACACAATTCCGTTCTGGACTAAGCTGCCGCGTATCAATACGCCGCGAGCCTGTAGGTCTGTGCTGACCGTTAGCAGCATCGGTTCGAGGTCGAGCAGCGTATCAGTGGCGGTAACACCAACAGTCAATCGGATGCTGATGCAGCAATACATCGCGTACAGAATGGTTTGTGTTGTACAGTTTGTTCGCAACAAGATGTCTGTATGTCGTTGTTCGTTCTCGAGCGCTTACAAGCGCAATTTCGCTGGTTGACCGCAGCTGTGTATGCAATGGACGCTGCATCGTCTATAAAATCGGCAAGAGTCCTATAAACTCCCTTATATTTCGCTAAATTCCTATTTAGCGAAGTTGCATATTGCTCTTTTCCCCGCACAAAAAATAGCCCCGCTGACGAACAGCGAGGCTTATGAGATGATTAGACTGATAGTTTGCCAGCTTGCGAACAAGTTCTTCGCGGGTAGCCAAATCAGATGTGGCACCGCTGATGACCGTCCAGGTAGCTGCAGTTGCATAGTTGCCAGTGATAGAACCGGCCTGCACCCAGTTGGCAAGCGAACGCATAGAGTTCACGTTGCCATCGGTGGCACCGAACCTTGCACAGATTTCAGCGATTTCCTTGACGAAGGCAATCATCTGCTTCAAAGGTACGGTATCATCGCATCCGGTCATACCGCGAATACGGCTCTCGATAACAGCCTCAGAGGGCGTGACCATATCCATGATGATGTGGTGGCGGTCAATGAACGACTGGTTCAAAGGCCGGCAACCTTCCAGGTCGATGTTCAGCGTAGAATGATGATGCAGTCAGGATGACGATGCAGCATCTCACCTGTCGGCAGGACCACGCAGCCAGTCTCATCAAGCAGACCGTTCAGACCGGGCATAACAGCAGGACGAGTAATCAGAGACGGCTCCTGCAACTCACAGACCCAACCGTTTCGGATGGCGCGAACCAGAGGCTCTCCACATACTTGAAGCCGTTCTTGCAGGCATCAGCGCAGAGGCTAAGCTGCTTACGGAACAGTTCCGTCATGCACTCAGTCTCGGTAGCATCCGGCTTAGAAACGCCCGTGATAGCCATGTATGCGTTCACAGGTCAATGCTGATATCGGTGGCGCTCGGCAGGTTCTTGAACAACTCGGCATTGATACTCTCAGAAGTGGCAGAAGAATCGACCGGCATCATATCGCCGATGAAGTTGTACATCTCAGTGCCCGCATTGCAGGTAATGAAGGTGTACGGCAAACCCAAACCAGCGGCAATAGCACGCGCACCTGCAGTCTTACCGACAGACGGGTCACCGCGCAGCATGACATTCGTCATCGGGCGCTTAGAACCACGAGTTTCGGCAATCAGATGGCAGACGGCAACAACTTCCTTAGGCAGGATATATTCGTCGTCAATCTGCGGGACGAGACCCTTCTCTTCTTCGGACAGAACACGATTCTTATCCGCGAAAGCACCAACAAACTTTCTGGTGGACTTGAAAGAAGGAATCTTAGACTGACCAGTAGCTTTCAGGTTCATAACCTTGAAAGTGCCATAAATGGTGGAAGGAGCAAACTTTGCACTTCTCACCTGTGTTTCAGTCAGACGGCGCACCGATGTGTTCGAGGGCGAGGCAGGATTCAAGTCACCTTTCTGCATGGCATCATGAATCGTACCAGACATCTTACACGCGAGTTTCTGGCGAAGCTATCGTTTTGCTCAGGCGTGTTGCAATACCGTGTGAAAGCATTCTCGAAACCGTCGATATTCTGGAGGAACAGACCCCACATTGCAAAGAAGAACGGCGCATAGCGACCCTTGTCACATCAACGGAACCCATACCGACAGAGGCACCGAAATACCCTGTCGTATTATCGTAGCTGAGGCAAAGCGAATTGCCGGTAGGTGCGGACGGTGCGGATGCCAGCGTAAAGCAGTCGTTATAGACCCATTCAGCAAGGCAGTTACCTGTTTTGTTGACGGAATATGCGCCTACCGTGATACCGGCATTTACCATCTCGGCGCGGCACAAAGCTTTTGCGAAATCCAAAAACAATAAGCCTTGCGAGCAAAGATTGGTATTCTGAAACGGGGCTTCCTGATAGATGGAACACGCATCTGGGTCGTTATGAAAGCCGAGCCATCATAAAGACCTTGTCCTTTAGGTATGCGGGAATTGCGGAAGCCTGAACATTTGCCATGCCGATAGCACTCCACATAGCGGAAGAAGAAACTTTAGCCATTTTTTGTACACTCCTTAAAAATTATGCCGGAACCTTTCAAGAAGAAAAGTTCCGGCGTTGTTATAATGATTTTAGAATACGCCCGTATAGCCTGATAGCGCAGCTCGCGGGGTCTTGGAATTAGAACGGCAGGTCATCCTCGTCGATATCGGCGAAGTCGTCACCCGTGTAGTTGCCGTAGGAAGGCTGTGCAACAGCAGGTGCAGCAGGAGCAGCCTGAGCAGGAGCAGCCGGTGCGGCGGCAGGAGCAGCCTGAGCGGGAGCAGCAGTCACAGCAGGAACATCATCATTCTGAGAGGCGTTCTTGCGACTTGCGAAAGATGCCTTCTCGACCCATACCGTATAGGAGGTGCGGTTCTGACCGTCCTTGTTCTGGTACTGGTTGCTGGTCAGCACACCGACAAGCATGATGGGGTCACCCTTATGGAAGTGAGCGGCGATGAACTCGGCAGTCTTGCCGTTCGCGGCGCAGGATACATAAGAAGTGGCGTTCTCCCAGTTGCCGTTCTTCTGATAAGAACGGTTGCTGGCGACGGTAAAGGTAACCATCGTGCCGCCGTTCTGGGTGTTTCGCGTCACCACATCAGCAGTCAGATTGCCCATCAGCAAGCCTTCGGAAAAGCCGCCGTTGACATCGTGTGGATAGTGGCTGCGCTCAGATAGTCATAGAACTTTTTCTGACCATCCTTCTCGTAGTGGCCGGACTCGAAACGACCGGAAACCAGAACGCTGGCACCCTTGGTAAGCTTGGCACGCAGGGTGTCGCTGATGAACTTCTTCGGGGCGCGGACAGGATGAAAGAC
>ENA-OQLB01000660-OQLB01000660.1-human-gut-metagenome-genome-assembly--contig:-NODE-660-length-18322-cov-2.043364_pt1 | contig 18322 bp, 26 predicted proteins | sample MGYA00242656_ERZ504813 | MGnify/ENA primary metagenome ERZ504813 (study PRJEB26092, sample SAMD00036388) | human gut metagenome | host: Homo sapiens | study: EMG produced TPA metagenomics assembly of... | reverse complement strand
GAAGCCGTTCCAGTGAATGTGAAGAAGGTGTTGGAAATAGTTAAGCGTCAATATGCGTTGGGTTTTCGAAATTTGCCTGTTTGAGCCGAATGGCGAGTTGCAAATTTCGGAAGCCCGTTTTTAGCATAATTTTGACGCTTTAGTATTTCCCACCGACGGAACCTGAACAGGAACAGCTTCCTACTTTTTATGCAGGTCCGGGTAATCATGCCTTCCTGAATTAAATTCCAAAATACTCTTCCAGCACATTTTCCAACGCACTGCCGTAATTTTGTTTCTCAACTTTTTCTGTCGTGACAATATCTCTTGCCCCAATCTTTTTTCTATCCAGATAATAGACTGTTTCACCTACTTTTTCGCCTTTTTTTAATGGTGCTTTTACATTCTTGTCTTTTCTTGTTTTGCTCTTTATTTTGGACAGGTCAGCTCCTGTGGTGTCCACGTAGGTGAATGTACCTTCCTGTACGACCTTCACCTCTTTCCTCCCGCCTCTGACTTCGACCGGTGATATCTTCTTTTGTTCTTTTTCTGTATATTTCTGACATTTTCCGAAACCATAATTCAATAAAGTGATCGCATCTCTGACTCTGGCTTTGCTGTCGTCTGCTGCCATGATCACGGCGATCAGATCGATGTCGTCTTTCCTTCCGGTTGCGGATACACAGAATTTGGCTTTACTGGTAGAGCCGGTCTTTAACCCGGTTGCATATTCATACTGACGGATCAGTTTGTTTGTATTCGTAAGTCCGAATTCTGATTCGCCCTTTTGGGTTTTATGTGTGATATTCTCCATCCAGATGTTGCAGTAATCGAAGATCTGCGGATATGTAATGATCAGTTCTTTTGACATCAGTGCAATATCCCTTGCCGTTGTCAGATGACCGTCTGCATCCAATCCGTTGCAATTTACAAAATGTGTATTTTTCATGCCAAGATCCTTTGCCCGTTTGTTCATCTTTGCAACAAATTCTTCTTCGTTTCCACAGATATATTCAGCCATTGATACACAGGCATCGTTTGCGCTGGCTACAGAGATACATTTGATCAGCGTATCTACCGTCTGTGTCTCCCCAGGCTCCAGAAACACCTGTGAACCGCCCATGGACGCCGCATATTCAGATGTTGTCACTTCATCCGCCAGCTTGATCTGGCGCTTTCCAGTGCATCGAATATCAGCAGCAATGTCATAACTTTTGTTACACTTGCCGGTGGTAATTTCTCATCCGGATTTTTCTCATATATGATCTGTCCTGTTGACGCTTCCATCAGAATTGCCGACGGTGCACTGATCTGCTCCTGTTGTCTTTTCTCATTTTCTGTATTATTTTCTTGTGAATTTTCCGGTTGATTCTCTTCCGGCGGAACTGCATATACCGGTTGTAAAAATAGTACAAAAGACATTAGTATTGCACTGATACATCGTCTATGCCGCATCGCATCTGATTCCTCGCTGACATCTTTTCGATTATTATTATCTTACTCGGAGAAATTGTACATTATTCCATCCACCTATTGTTTTCCCACTCCGAAAATCATATAATAGACAGGAACACATTTTGAAAGGATGACAAATTATGAAATTCATATACCCTGCAGTATTTCACAAAACCGAAGAAGGACACTATAAAGGATATTTCCCGGATCTGGAATGTTGTTATGGTGAAGGCGAGACTTTAGATGATGCCATTGAAAGTGCCAACGAAGCGGCACGTGACTGGATCACACTGGAACTTTCCGAAGATGATCCATTGATCCCATATGTATCTGACATTGAAGATATTGAAGTAAAAGAAGGCGAGATCGTCCGCAATATTTCTATGAACATCCGCTTCTACGAAGCTGGGACGAATAGTCATTTTTAATCTGAAAATATTTCCAGATTATGAAAACACTTCTAGTGTATTAATTGTATTTCTCCACATACTATGGATGTAACGACAAGGAAAAAGTTACAAAGTTACCAAAAGGAGGAGTATAAAAAATGGCAAATCGTTCATCAAACAAAACAGCCGTACCTGAAGCAAAGGGTGCATTAGACAAATTCAAGTACGAGGTAGCAAGTGAACTTGGAGTTCCGTTATCAGATGGCTACAACGGAGACCTGACATCCAGACAGAATGGATCTGTCGGCGGTTATATGGTCAAGAAAATGATCGAACAGCTGGAAAAACAGATGGCAGGTAAATAACCGCACAGTATCTGTAACAGGCTGGAAACACAGAATGAAAAACTAAAAGATCAAAAATCAACACATGACTTCTATCATACGAAGTTGTCATGTGTTGATTATTTTTTTGCCGCTATATCCATCCATATCTGCGGAATGTACCAGATAAACAATCCGATTACAGCACAACTTCCGCCGCATTCTCATAATTCGGCAGTTTCCGGATCCATTCTTCGTCTTCTTCTGTGAGCTGGTCTGCCACCTCGTTTGCCATCTGAAGGATCTTCGCATCCTGATAGACATCACCCAGTTTAAAGTTCATAAGACCACTCTGACGGATTCCAAAAAGGTCTCCCGGTCCGCGGAGTCTTAAGTCTTCACTTGCGATCTTGAATCCGTCATTCGAATGATTCAGGATATCCAGCCGTTTTTTTGTTTCTTTCGATTTTGACGCACTCATGAAGATACAGTAGGACTGGTGTTTTCCACGTCCCACACGTCCTCTCAACTGGTGAAGCTGAGCAAGGCCGAAACGCTCTGCATTTTCAATCATCATAACCGTTGCATTCGGCACATCGATTCCGACTTCGATCACAGTTGTCGATACCAGTATCTGGATCTCATTTCTTCCGAAACGATCCATGATATCGTCTTTCTGTGCCTGCTTCATCTTGCCATGCAGACAGGCTACCTGGATCTGTTCTCCCATCTCTTCCTGAAGTGCCACCGTATAATCCGTAACATTTTCCGCTTCCATCGTCTCACTTTCTTCTACCATAGGGCAGATTACATAGCACTGCCGTCCTTCTGCGATCTGCTTTTTCATGAAATTGTAGGCTGTGTTGCGGTATCCGGTATCTACACGCAGTTTTTGATTGGCAGACGATTTGCAGGAAGTTCATCGATCACCGAGATGTCCAGATCTCCGTATAAAATGATGGCAAGTGTTCGCGGAATCGGTGTCGCACTCATGACTAACACGTGCGGCTCCCCGCCTTTTAACGCAAATGTTTCTCTCTGTTTTACTCCAAATCTATGCTGCTCATCGGTTATAACAAGTCCCAGATTATCATAACTTACGGCCCCCTGGATCAGCGCATGTGTTCCGATGATGATTTTCGCCAGTCCGCACTCGATACGGTCATATGCCCGCCGTTTTTCTTTTGCTGTCATAGATCCCGTCAGAAGTTCTACCTTGATTGGAATATCATACTCTTCGAACATCTTCGTAATATTCTCATAATGCTGTCTTGCAAGCACTTCTGTCGGTGCCATCATTGCTCCCTGACAGCCATTGAATGCCGCATTCATCAGTGCAAGCACCGCAACGATCGTCTTACCGGAGCCCACATCTCCCTGCACCAGCCTTGACATCGTCTTCTCCGAACCGAGATCTTTTTCAATCTCTTTCCAGACCTTTGTCTGTGCGCCGGTCAGTTCAAACGGCAGACTCTTCAGAAATGTCTCTACCTCCGGGCGTGACTGCATCGGATAATTGTTTTCCAGACGTTCATTTTTCTCCTTTAATCTCCTGATCGACAGAATAAACTCTAAGAATTCCTCGAATACCAGACGTTCTCTCGCATGATAAAAGACTTCTTTATCTTCGGGAAAATGGATTCCTCTCACAGCATAGTTATATTCCGCCAGACCATATTTCAAACGCAGGGAATCCGGCAGGATCTCTCTGGTAAGATCCAGGCCGTCCAAAGCCTGTTTCATAGCCTTCATGACCATGTTGTTGGATAGTCCGGAGGTCAGACCATAGACCGGCTGTAATGTATGCAGTTTCTCTTCGTATTTTGCAGATGGATAGAAGATCTCCGGATGCTCCATAACCAGATCACCCGTTTTCTTGCGAACGACTCTTCCACGCAGGGTGATCACGCCTCCGCCGGATAACGTATTCCGCAAGAATGGCATACGAAACCAGATTACCTTTAATATTCCGGTAATATCTTTTACATACAGCGTTGTCACCTGCATCCGGCTGCTTCCGGATACCTGCACACGACCGTAGATTGCGCCTGTAACGGTCTGGATCTTGTCTTCTTCCAGTTCACTGACAGGCACCGCTTCCTCGTACACATCATATCCATGCGGATAATAACGGATCAGATCACCTACCGTATGTATATTGATCTTTTCGAAGAGCTTTTTCGTCTTCTCTCCGATTCCTTTCAATCTCCGATATCTGTCTTTTCTATCATACGATGCTTCCTTCCCTCCATCCTGTAAATCCAATCTCTTCATCACAAAACTCATCCGGATACAAAGAACCGAATCTATATACCAGGAGCTTCTCTCACTCTGGATATACAGATCCGGTTCTGTATATAATTCTATACTTTATCTCTTACTCTACAGCAAGCACATAGTAATAGATCGGCTGTCCGCCAAACTGAATATCCACATCTACATCCGGATACAGTTCTTCTATCTCTCCTGCGAATTTCTCCGCCTCTTCTTCTGATACTTCCTCTCCGTAATAGATACTGATCAGTTCGGAATCTTCATCTACCAGATTCGCGATCAGTTCTTTTGTGGTCTCTTCCAGATCTTTTCCTACCGCAAGGATTCCACTGTCACCGATACCCATGATATCTCCTTCATGGATCTCTTTGTCATCGATATGTGTATCTCTTACCGCATACGTCATCTGACCGGTCTTTACATTCTTAATCTCTTCCAGCATAGCCTCTTCATTTGTCTTGACATCTGCGTCCGGCATAAAGTTAATGATCGCTGTAATTCCCTGTGGTACAGTTTTGGTAGGGATTACGATGATCTCTTTATCTTCTACCAGTGATTTTGCCTGGTTTGCTGCCAGAATAATGTTCTTGTTGTTCGGAAGGATAAATACCGTATCTGCATTTACCTGATCGATAGCATTCAGCATGTCCTCTGTACTTGGATTCATGGTCTGTCCGCCTTCGATGATATAATCTGCACCCAGTTCTTTGAATATCTCATTCATACCGGCTCCGATGGAAACGGTAATGAATCCCATTGCCTTTCTCGGCTCTGCTGTCTTCTTTTCTTCGTATGCAGCTTCTTCTTTTGCCTGTTCTTCTGCAAGCTTCTCCGCATCACGGATCAGTTTTTCCTGATGTTCTTCACGCATATTATCGATCTTCATCTTAGAAAGCTGTCCATAAGTCAGCGCTTTCTGGATCGCAAGTCCCGGATCATTGGTGTGTACGTGGATCTTCACGACATCATCATCCGCAACACATACGATGGAATCTCCGATCGAGCTTAAGAATTTCTTGAATTCATGTTCATCTTCTTCGGTAAATTCTTTTTCTGTCAGAATGATAAATTCTGTACAATATCCAAATTTGATATCTGCCGTATCTTCTGCATTCACCTTATTCACGGTAACACTTGTACTTGGTTTGATCGAACTGTAATCAATCTCTTTACCAAGGAATGCATCATATCCGCCTTTAATCACTTCCAGAAGTCCCTGTCCGCCGGAATCTACCACACCTGCTTCTTTTAATACCGGAAGCATCTCTGGTGTCTTATTCAGCACTTCCTCTGCATATTCAATCACAGCCGGGATGAATACTTCCAGATCATCTGTCTCTTCAGCCATCTCTGCTGCCTTTGTCGCAATTCCGCTGGCAACAGTAAGGATGGTTCCTTCCTTCGGCTTCATAACAGCCTTGTAAGCAGTATCTCTTGCTCTCTGGCATGCCGCAGCAAGTGCAAGCACATCAATCTCTTTCTCTTCTTTGATTCGCCTTTGTAAATCCTCTTAAAAGCTGAGATAAGATAACTCCTGAGTTACCTCTCGCCCCGCGCAGATCCGGAAGAGATTGCCTTTGCAAGATCCTTCATCTCCGGGTTATTTAATGCTGTTACTTCTTTTGCCGCTGACATGATCGTCATAGACATATTTGTACCTGTATCTCCATCTGGTACCGGGAATACATTCAATTCGTTGATATAGTCTTTCTTTGCTTCAATGTTCTGAGCACCTGCAAGAAACATCTTTGCAAGCACGTCCACATTAATCGTTTTCGTAGCCACTTCTTACGTTCCTCCTTAAAATCCACAAACTAATCAATGACTCTTACGCCTTCAATATAGACGTTGATCTTATCTACCTGCATACCGGAAAATTCTTCCACTCTGTACTTCACATCACTGATCAGATTATCTGTTACAGCGGAAATGCTTACACCGTATGCCACAATAATGTGGAAGTCAATACTGATATGATTATCATCACTTATATTTACATGGATTCCTCTTGTCAGGCTCTCCTTTTTCAGCAGATGAACCAGGCCATCTTTCATATTTACAGCTGCCATTCCAACAATACCAAAACATTCAACCGCCACTGTTCCTGCATATTTTGCAATTACTTCAGGATCAATGGTAATAATTCCCAAATCTGTACTCATACACCCTTTCATAGCAAAACCTCCACTTCTTTTATTATCTTCTATCTAAATCAAAACATAATATATTTTATTATACTCTGTTTTACCGCTAATTACAATAGTTCTTATTGCGCAAAAAAACTCAGATTCCACACATCGAAATCTGAGTTTCAATACATCTTATGCACGCTCAACTTTCCTGATTCAAACAAGAAGTACAAACATACATCTTCTTTGTAGCTCCGTTTTCGGTTTTCACGCGAACAGATTTTACATTTGATTTCCACATCTTTGGTGATTTTCTATGAGAGTGGCTGACATTGTTTCCAAAGTGAGCACCCTTTTCACAAATAGCACATTTTGCCATGACTGCACCTCCTAACGCTCATAATAAGTTCTTTGTCCGAACTCGCAACAATAGTTATTCTAGCAGACTGTTGCAAGAATTGCAAGAGTTATTTGATATTTTTTTGTTTACTTTTTTGATTTTCAGCAACAAAACAGGCAATATCCCACTGCAACGCACAGGATCATACACAAAATCTGGCAGAACAAACCTGGTATGACCAGTGCCAGAAGCATTCCTGCCGCTATCCAGAACAATGCAAATCCTACGATTCTTTTCACAGACACACACCTGCTTTTTGTATATTATATGTACACTGCCACAAAAAATGTCTGCTATTTTTCTGCTTCGTCGAGGATCTTATTCACATCCTCTTCCGTAACGTTATCTTCTTTTCGGGATGTAAAACGATCCATCACATCCGGTACCATATCCAACAGCTTCGTGATCGTATCCTGATTCTTGATGTTCACAAGCTTGGTGTGACCATTCTGAATGACCAGCACCGCACTTGGTGTCATCTTCCCACCGATACCTCCGGCACCTTTTTCTTTCTTATCTGCGTTGAACGCACCTGCTCCTACCGCAAAGGATACATCTACCAGTGGTAAAATAATCGTATCGCCGATATGGATTGCTTCTCCTACTACCGTCTTGGATGATACCACTCCGTCCATACCATGGAACAGCGCTTCTACAGTCCCTTTGAAATTATTCTCAGCCATCTTCTTTCCTCCTTGCATTCTCTATATCTATAATTGAAACTTGCGGATATCATGATATGTCTTTCTGATCTCGCTGCACCACACCAGGTTCCACAGGAAGCAGACCAGCGGCATCATGCGGAATCCACCGCGGACTCTGACTTTCCCTTTCAGTATCCTTCTTTCAAAATCAGGTTCCACCAACAGATGATCTCCGATAAACGGATAGATCATACTTAATCCCGCCAGTGCCTGTCCTGTATGGTACGGATCTTCGAATCCAAATTGAACTTCACCTTTTATTACTTTCGGCTTCCAACGCTTTAACAGCTTGCCCGCCTCTTTTTTCACCTTCGAAAAAGCTTTCCTGTGCACCGGATCTTCCAATTCCTTCATAATTCTTTCTTTCTTATCCAATATGCTGTCCAGCTTTTCTTCTGCATGTCCAACCGTATGCTTTATCTTATCACAGAACTTTAAGATTGTACATTTTATCTTCGCAAATCTCCCAGCTTTTTCAGGAGTACTTTCCGAGATTTCTTCCACATTCTCCGGAAGCGTTTTACTGCTCTCCACAGTTCTTTTTTCTTCTTCAGACTCTTCTTCCATTTCCGATAGTCTGCTACTGCTTTCCACTCTCTGTTCTTTCCGGTTTTCTTTCGAAGCTGTATTCTCTTTTTCATGAGCTTCCTCCTTCTCAGATTCTATCTTCGCAGTTTCTGTTTTCTCAACGTCTGTTTTCACCGGACGATCTTCCGATTTTTTCTTCTCAGTATCTGTATGTCCGCTTTTCTGCGGTTCACTTCCGAAAGATTTCCACGCAATCCTTACCCGCCATTTTAACTCCTGCTCTTCAAATGACACATCGATCCGTATCAGGCGCAAGAACCACGTCACGCGGCCGTATGCGCTGCTTTCCTTTATCTCTCCGGGCATTGACACATCGAGCCGGTATCTCACCGGAACACACAAAAAGGTCACCAGAAGCAGAAGCAGCAGCCCGATAATCACTGCAATTATGATCCCTATTATTTTTAAAATGATCAAAAGAATATGTAACACCATCTTATCTTCCCTGCTCTTTTTCTAATATATAAGACCGTATATCACATCCGCCGTCTGTTCATATACTTCCTGTACGATCTGTTCTACCAGTCTACCGCTTCCTCATATCCTTTTGTAATCCCTACCACGAACAGATCCTGTTCCGGAAATGCAGGCTGCTTAAACTGGAGTGTCGGATAGATTTCCAGTTGATTCTTTTCACTGATTGCCAGCGTGATCACATGCACACTCGGCTGCAGTTTTCCGGATTCCAGCTTGCGGATGATTTTCTCTTTTTTCTTTTCCAGTCCTTCTGTCAGGTACAGATGCTTATAGTATCGCATATTTCCCGTCCTTCTATACTTCTAATAATACGAGTCAAAAATCTCTTTTGCAACATTTACCGCCTTTGCAGTTCCGTCCGAAGCTTCAATGATCACGCTTACAACCAGTTCCGGATCTTCCACATTCGACATACCGATGAACCAGGAGTGGTCTTTTTCTTTATCGGAACTATATTCTGCCGTACCGGTCTTTCCCGCTGCTGTGTAGCTCTGTCCGCTCAATACAGATGCGGTACCGTAATCTACTACGCTCTTCATGTATTCTTTGATCCGGGCAGCTTCTTCCGCTGTCATAAGCTGCTTATATTCTTTCTGATCAGTCTCTTTCATGACCGCTCCCGATGCATTTGTCACCTTGTCAACCAGATACGGTTTCATCAACTTTCCGCCATTGGCGATAGCAGATGTGATCAGTGCCATATGATACGGGCTTACCTGCGTCTCCCCCTGTCCCATCGCCGTCATCATCTTTGTACCGTTTCCTGCAGAGCTATCCATCGTAAAGCTGCTCTTACTATACGGAAGATCCGAAGGCAGTTTTGAATCAAACAAAACTTCCTCTGCCGTCTTCTTAAATTCACCGGATCCAGTGAAAGTCCTATATTCGAAAATGATGTGTTGCACGAATATGCCAGACTTTCCTCCAGACTGACCTGCCCGTGGACATGTCCGTTATAGCAGTGAATCTTAATTCCACTGTTCTCGATCGAACCGGTACAATTATAAGAATAAGAGCTGTAATCCGGATTCTCCCTCATGAATTCCAGAAGTGTCACAACTTTGAACGTAGAACCCGGTGCATACTGCCCCTGTGTCGCACGATTCAACAGTACACTGTTTTCATCTGTACTCAGAGCGTTCCAGCTGGATTCTACCGTATTCGGATCAAAGTCCGGCTTAGATACCATGGCAAGGATCTTTCCTGTCTTCGGCTCCATCACCACTACCGCACCTTTTTTCTCTCCCAGTGCCTGATATGCCGCTTCCTGAAGGTCTGCATCCAGTGTTGTCACAACTGTGTCTCCCATATTTTTTTTTATCCTGGAATTCATTCTTCAACTTGATCAGGAAATTCTCATCCGAAGTCAGCAGGTCATAATTCTCCAGAGATTCGATCCCGGATTTGCCCTGTACGCTGTAACCGACCACATGTGCAAATACATCGCCATAAGGATACTCTCTTGTCTCGCTTCCGTCTGCTGCCGTATCGGTCTTCGCAAGCACGTTCCCGTTCCTATCCACAATTGTTCCCCGGGTCACCCTCTTTGCATTCGAATTCTGTCTGGCATTATAAGGACTTCTGATGATCTCCTGGCTTTTTTTTACCTGAAAATATCCGATATATCCCAGCAGTACCAGAAAAGCGCTACGAATACATACGTAACTCTAGCGAACTCTTTGTTTCTTGCGCGCTTTGCCTTGAGCCGCTTCTTTTCGCGCTTTTTGGCTTCTTTTCGCTCTTTGCGGGTCATATTCTGCCTCTCGATATCCCGCCGCACTCTCCTGTCGGCTTCTCTTTGCTCGTAACCGTTCTTTCTTCCTTCTCTCAATATCCTCTTCCTCGTCTTCTCTTAAAATATACAGTCCCTGGATAATTGCAAACATGATCAGCGTACTGATCAGAGAACTTCCGCCATAGCTTACCAGCGGAAGTGTTACACCTGTTGACGGAATGAACTTTGTCGCTCCTCCGATCGTTAAAAACACCTGGAATATATAACAGGTACCAAGTCCCAGCGCTACCATCTTATAAAACAGATTATGCAGCTGCATTGCGATATTTAAGAACATCACATAACAGCTCACACAGATCAGTATCAGACACATCGCATAGATCAGCCCCATCTCTTCTGAAATTGCAGAAAAGATGAAGTCCTCTGCCGATACCGGAATCGTGTCCGGCTGTCCCTGATAAAGTCCCGCTCCGAACCATCCGCCGGTCCCGATGGCAAATAATGACTGTGCTACCTGATAACCGCCTTTATCATATGTTCCAAACGGGTCTCTCCATACATTTTACACGCGTCTTAACGTGCGTAAACAGATGATACGCCACAACTGCTCCGGCACTTCCCGCACCAAGTCCTGCGAGAATATAAAGCGGCTGATGTGTCGCCACATATAACATGACCAGATATACGACGAAGATAATAAGCGCCGCACCAAGGTCCTTAGATGCCACAAGGATCAACACATGAAATGCTGCAACTGCCGTCGTCACCACAAGCTCTTTGAACTCTGTAGAACGCTTAAAACTCGATGCCACGAAGAACACAAAGACAATCTTCACAAGTTCTGATGGCTGAATGTTGATTCCGGCGACTGTAAAGCCAAGCATCGCACCATAAGACACCTTACCTACAACCACTACTACCGCCAGCGACACGATACCGACAATTCCGTAAAGAATTCTCCATTCCGACAGGAAACGTGCTTTTCGGATAATGATCGGTATCACAAGGCAGAGCACAATTCCTGCTGCCGCGATCAGATACTGTTTCGCAGCCTTATCATAATTCAGTCTGGTGATCATGATAAAACCGATGCTGAGCAGCATACACATATTATTTACAACCAGACGTGATACTTTCGGATAAATAAAGCTATACAACAGGATCGTTCCTCCAAGAAGCGTCACCTGCATCAGATACAATGCCAGAATCTTTGTATCTTTTTTTTCCAGATACATCACAAGAAATGCCGTCAGATGCATCACAAACATCAGCACATTCTGCTTCCTGAGACAATGTTTCTTTTTATCCGGATCATAATATCCGAAGATACTGAAACACAGATACGTATACACTGTGATCATCAGTATCATCAGATATTTTGATAACTGTACAATTATGTTTACCAACTTTCCACCTACTTTACTCCTCTTTTAAAATGCCCCCTCGTATACTCCCGTATCTGAGGTTCCATCTTTTTTCCTTCTGTAAATGCATTCATATATATCTTACAGATTTCTCTTACCTGTTCTTTATTCTCAACTGTAAAATCCAGCCGTATCTGTGCAGGCATCAGCTTTCTGATCTCTTCCGCCTTATCCGCCAGGAACAACGGCGCTGAATTATACATTACATTATAACAGTCTCTGCAATAGCATCTGACTGTAAACTCCTTCTGATAACGGTCAGAAATCGTAAGTACTCCGCCTTTTCCGTCACAGGAAGCACTGGTCTTCTTTATACAGCCCGCACTGACCATCACCGGCTGGTATCCATATGCGATAAATGCCTGTTCTCCTATCCCAAGTTCTGCCAGCTCACGATCATTCAATTCCACCGGCGCTGTTCCCTGTCCGATCCCCAGATCCTTCAACTCTTCTTTTGCTTTTTGATTAAAAATGTAGAGATTATAATCACTGCGGATTTCTTTTGGTATTGCATGTTGTCTGAGCCACGCATAACTCTCCCAGTTGCGGATCAGTATACCATCATATTTTTCCTCGATTTTTGCATACATACGTTCATATCTGCGGATCGTACGTTCCCTGAAAATGTATGGCATCGCAAGGAAATACTGTACGCCGTTTTCACGTTCAAATTCTATCTCCTCATCCAGATACACACACCGTACTCCGCTGTTTACCGCTGCCTCAAGCTGTGCTTTTGACTGCACAGACGCAGATATACTGCATTCCTTTCCGGTGCTGTTCTTTTCCACGGTTTTTTTTGTTTCTGTCTCACAATCCGCTTCTTCTCTCCGGTATTGCATCTGTATCTTCTCTGTCAGTTCTTTGATTCCTTCTCTTCGCAGTTCATTCAGCGCCTGCATCGGCAGGAACACATTTCCTTCTGTATGGATCTTCAGACGTTCAAACACAAACTCTGTATTGCCGGTCTTTCTCATCTGTTTTTCAATTCTTTTCGGATCCAATGGCTGCTTTTGCGCTTCCTGAACTTCCTGACCGGTACATTCCACGGTAATATTGCCATACGATACTGTTAGTTTAGCACGCTTTCCGACAGAAAATGTTAAAATACCATTAATTTTTTCTTGTACTTTTACATCCTGCCACGGTTTTTCCTCAGTGTTGCCATCTTTGGCATTCTTCGGACGCTTCAATGATATCATATCTCTGCCGTTATGCTGATGATAGTAGCCCTCACAATAACCACGCCTCTGGTAAGCAGCAAGCAGTTCCCGTTTATCAGCCTCTGACACCCGGTATGCCGATCTGTCTTTTCCTTCTTTCTGAAGCTTAAGATAATGATCCGCATATTTCCGATACATCTTTACAACCGTATAGACATATTCCGGCTGCTTCATTCTTCCTTCTATCTTAAATGAATCAACCCCGCATCGATCAGTTCCGGCAAAATGTCTATTGTACACAGATCCTTCAGACTCATCAGATCTGCCGGTTTCTTTCCATCTATTTGATAAGGAAGACGGCACGGCTGTGCGCACTGTCCTCTGTTGCCGCTCCGTCCGCCGATCATACTGCTGAGAAGGCACTGTCCGGAATAACAATAGCACAGTGCTCCATGTACAAAACATTCCATCTCCAGTCCCGTCTGTCTCTTCATATCACGGATTTCCCCGAGTGAAAGTTCTCTCGCCGGCACGACTCTCGTGATTCCGTATTGTTTTAAATGATCTGCTCCGAGTGTATTGGTAATAGTCATCTGTGTACTTGCATGTACCGGCATCTTGGGAAAATGCTCTCTGATATACTTTACCGCACCGATATCCTGTACGATCACTCCATCCAGTCCCGCTCTGTAATACGGAAGCAGATATGCATACAATTCCTCCATCTCCCTGTCTTTCAGAAGTGTATTCACCGTCATATATATCTTTCTTCTGTGAATATGTACGTATTCAATTGCCTGCACCATATCTTCTTCCGAAAGATTCTGTGCATATGCCCTTGCTCCAAATCTGGTACCGCCAAGGTATACTGCATCCGCACCTGCGGCTATTGCTGCCTGCAGGCATTCCATCGAACCTGCCGGTGCCAATATCTCTACCACTCTGTTCATAGTCTCTTATCCTGTCTTTTCTTTCTTGTAAAAAAGGCTGTCGTGTGACAGCCTAATTCTTACTTATTATTCTTAATCTCTGTTTCCAGCTGTACGATCTTCATCTGAAGTTCCTTATTCTCTTCCTTCAGCTTGTCCATCGCTTTCTCTGCATTCTCCAGCTTGATCTGAACGGATATCAGTTCATGCTTTAAGTCATACATCTCTTTATCTTTTGCCTCGATATCACTTTCCAGTGTACCGCCCTGCTTCTTCGCCTTAAAGTAATCATCCGCAATGTTCAGCGCCAGCAGAATACTTCTGGTCTCTGCGCTCTGCTTGCGATATCCCTCACTATTGCTGCATTCGTCCAGCTTATGGTTCAGATATGTAGAAACTTTCTGTAAATAGTCTTCACTTTCAAATCCACTTAAAGTAAAAACCTTTCCTCCTATTAATACTTCTGTATAGTTTTTTGATGATGCCATAAGAAGCCTCCTCGAACTTTCATAATTTCTGATAACTATTATAAACTAATCTGTAAGAAAAACCAACTGTTTTATTCATTTTCCTTACAAATTCCCAGATGGGCATATGCCGCATCTGTCACGACTCTTCCTCTTGGAGTTCTCTGGATAAACCCATTCTTCAACAAATACGGCTCATATACATCCTCGATCGTACCCGGATCTTCTCCAATCGATGCCGCAAGCGTCTCCAATCCTACCGGACCGCCGCCGAATTTTCCGATCATAGCCAGAAGGATCCCTCTGTCCGTCTGATCCAGACCTTCCTTATCCACATCCAGAAGATCCAGTGCATAATCAGCCACTTCTTCTGTGATGTAGCCGTCATATTTCACCTGAGCAAAATCCCGGACACGCTTTAACAGACGATTGGCAAGTCTCGGAGTCCCCCGCGAACGTCTCGCCATCGCATATGCACCATTTCATCAATCCCGACTTCCAGAACCTTTGCCGAACGTAAATGATCATCTTCAGTTCTTCGACCGTATAATATTCCATCCTGGTCACCACACCGAAGCGGTCCCGCAAAGCGCTGTCAGCATACCTGCCCTTGTCGTTGCCCCTACCAGGGTGAATTTTGGGAGATCCAGACGGATCGATCTTGCCGAAGCGCCCTTTCCGATCATAATATCGATCGCATAGTCTTCCATCGCCGGATACAGCACTTCCTCCACCTGACGGTTCAGGCGGTGGATCTCATCTACAAAAAGGACATCCCCTTCCTGCAGGTTATTCAGGATTGCCGCCATCTCTCCCGGCTTTTCGATCGCCGGTCCTGATGTGATCTTCATATTTACATTCATCTCATTGGCAATGATTCCCGCAAGTGTCGTCTTTCCAAGTCCCGGAGGTCCATAGAACAAGAGATGATCCAGTGCCTCGCCCCTCGCCTTTGCCGCTTCAATATAAATCTTCAGCATTTCTTTTGCTTTTGCCTGACCAATGTAATCTTCCAGAAGCTGAGGTCTTAAATGATTCTCGATCCTGACATCTTCTTCCAGATTCTCAGTCGTCATAATTCTTCTGCTCATCTGTCTGCCTTACCTTCTACAACATATATTTCAGAGACTGACGGAGAACATCTTCCACACTCATTTCTTCCGTAATCTCTACCTGTCTGACTGCTTTTAATGCCTCGGTATTGCCATACCCGAGTGCAACCAGTGCCTGTACCGCTTCTCCTGTCATCTCATTTGCCATGCCTGCAGATGTATCTGCCGTGTTCTGCACTGCATTCACGGTATTCTCAAGCGCATCCTCCAGCTTCAACTTGTCTTTTAATTCCAGAATCAGCTTCTCCGCCGTCTTTTTACCGATTCCCGGTGCCGCCTGGATTGCCTTTACATCATTCGACGCAACCGCAAATCTCAGATCATCGGGTCCGAGTGCCGAAAGAATCCCAAGACCGCCTTTCGGTCCGATCCCGCTGACACCGATCAGAAGCCGGAATACACGGAGTTCATCCCTAGTAAGAAAGCCATATAACTGCATCAGATCTTCCTTTACATGCAGATAGGTGTGGATCTTTACTTCTTTTCCAAGAGCCGGAAGCCTGCCCATTGCGGTTCCTGCCATGTAGATTCCATATCCGACACCGCCGACATCTACAATGACCTTGTCTTCTTCCATTCCTTCCAGAATTCCACGTATATATGTAATCATAGTTCCTCCATCAAAACTGTATATTCTTAATTCTCTTCAACATTTCCGCCGACACGATCCCGATCACCAGTCCGGTGATCAGTCCTGCGACCAGAAGCACCGGGAAATAATAACCGACACTGAATGTCTCCACCACAAGCATTGCAACGATCAGCTGTCCCACATTGTGGAACACTCCGCCCGCCACACTGATTCCCATCACACTGAATCCTTTGCTCTTCTTCAAGAGCGCCATTACCGTCAGACTTAACAATCCACCGGCCAGGCTGTAAATGATACTGAAATAATTTCCAAATATGAATCCTGACAGTAGTACTCTGACCACAGACAACAGATATACCTCCGTCAGCTTCATCTTATATAACGCGATCACGATCACCAGATTCGCAAGCCCGAGCTTCACTCCCGGGATTCCGAAATTGATAGGGATCAGCGTCTCCACATAGCTGAATATCAGCGCCAGTGCCGTAAACACTCCAAAATATGCCACTCTGTTCTTCACAATGTTCCTCCTAATTTGCCACTGCATCAAATTCACTTTCTTCACTTCCGTCTACCTCAACCACCACTTTATTCGGCAGACAGATAATGCTCTCATGATTCTTTGAAGCTGCTTTCTGATGTACACACAACTGATCCGGACAGTCTGCATCTGTCATCTTCGCTTTTCCGTTCTTTATCGTAAGTATATTCGTACCGCCATTGATCCTAATCTTCTGATTCTTTGCGAGCGGATAGGTTCCTGTCACCTTACCATCCACCTTCACAGTCACGGTATCAGCTCCATCCCCGCCGGCAAATTCATGTACACCGAAAGCTGCACCGGCAATCAAAAGAACTGTCAATATAAGAACCGCATCTTTTTTCTTCCAATTCATACGTTCTCTCCTTGTCCACTAACGGTACTATTCTATCACAAGAAATTGTCCCATTCAACAAAAAAGAAAATATGTTTGGTTTGCATCTGTTTTTTTTTCATGTTATACTACAAGTTATGTAAATACATGATAGAAATCATCAACTACGAGGTTATTAGTATTATGAAATGTAAAAAAAATAATATCATAAAAAAACTCAGTGCGGTTCTCACTGCCTCTGCTCTTCTCTTGACCGGATGCTCCGCGCAAAAAGCAGTACACAGACCGATCAGGATCTTACTTATACCGACATGCTCTTTGACACTGTCATCAAGATCCAGATCCTTGATCCTGCAGATGAAAGTATTCTGGATGGTCTGAAGAAACTTTGCGAAAAATATGACACAATGTTCTCCACCACCAATACAGACAGTGAACTTTATAAATTAAACCACGCAAACGGTCAGTCCTTCACTGTCTCTTCCGAAACGGCCAATCTTATTCAGGAGGGTATCCATTACAGCGAACTTTCCGGCGGTGCCTTTGATCTCACCATTGAACCGGTATCGGCTCTCTGGGATTTCAAGGCAGATAAACCAACGGTTCCATCTTCCGATGCCATTGCCCAGCCGTAAGCCACGTTGATTACACAAAGGTCGACATTCAGGATAACACCATTACACTGGAAGATCCCGAAGCCGGCATCGATCTGGGAGCCATCGCCAAAGGATACATTGCCGACCAGGTGAAAACATATCTCAAAAAGCAAGGGATAAAACATGCGATCATCAATCTTGGAGGAAATGTTGATGTCATCGGCACCAAACCCGACGGAAGCAAATACAACATCGGAATCCAGAAACCTTTCGATGAATCCGGTGAAGCTATCACCTCTGTACAGTTAAAAAACCAGACAGTTGTAACTTCCGGAATCTATGAACGGTATTTTAAGAAAAACGGAAAACTATATCATCACATCCTGGATCCACGAACCGGATATCCGTGCGAGAACAATCTTTACAGTGTATCGATCATCACAGACTCTTCTACAAAAGCAGATGCACTCAGCACAACCTGCTTTCTACTGGGATACGAGAAAGGAATGGAACTGATCCAGAGTATGGATGGAGTGAAGGCGATATTTATTACGGATGATGAGAAGGTGCATAAAATTGGGATTTAATTCAGGAAGGCTGTGGATACCCGAACCGGAATAAAGCTTGGAAAGGTGTTCCTGTTCAGGTTCCAATCGGCGGGTCAATTCTAAAGGGGCAAAATTCTGCTAAAAGCAGGCTTTCAAATTTGAA
>ENA-OQLB01000659-OQLB01000659.1-human-gut-metagenome-genome-assembly--contig:-NODE-659-length-18340-cov-2.070554_pt1 | contig 18340 bp, 23 predicted proteins | sample MGYA00242656_ERZ504813 | MGnify/ENA primary metagenome ERZ504813 (study PRJEB26092, sample SAMD00036388) | human gut metagenome | host: Homo sapiens | study: EMG produced TPA metagenomics assembly of... | reverse complement strand
TTTATTTTTTATTATTTTTAAAGACTAAAAATTTACCTAATATGTAATTAGCCAATACTGCAATAAATGCTAAAATTATTTTTGCGGCCAATTTTTCCATCTATCATTCCGAATTTCAAACTTCCCATTCTACAAATAGATACCAAAAAGAATAATCCAAATTCTTCAATAATCAAGAATGTAACTATTCTAGACATAACAAATGAAATCATTTCTTTTACCCATACTCTTATTTCCCAGCTATGACTTTCAAACACAAAATATTTATTTGTTATAAACGCGAATAACGTAGCACATACAAAAGAACTACGTTTGCAATTAAATAATATTCACTTCCAAAATTTTTTCAAAAATTACAAAGGAGCCAAAATTTACAATAGTTGTCCAAACGCCAAAGAAAATATATAGTATAGTTTCTTTATTAATAATCTTTTCTATTTTTTTCTTCATTTTCATTTCCTTCCTAGTCATTCTGCTACAGTATAACACTCTTAAGATAATGTGTCGAGTCCGAATATAAGTATTATTTCTGAACATTACACCTTTTCCAAAGTAATATGCCTTATTTCAATAAATTCGTTTTTATTGATTTCAACAACTATCTAGAACATCTAATTCTTTTTTATACATGTAGTTCTTTTGCAATATTGCAAGCTATATACGGCAACTTAATTTATGCAAAGCTTCTTGTCCAAAATCCGTTTGTTTATCACCATCTCATCTTGGAGTTTTGAGAGCGCACAAGTAACAACTGTAGTTCTGTTTCCAATGTAGCTCATGTTTCTTTTAATATACAGAAAAATACTACTCCTACAACTTCTATTATATATATTAACATTAAAACTCCCCCTTTCGCCAAATCTACAGTGAAAGAGGGCTATTTTATCTTCTGTATTTTTATTTGATTTCAAATGTTGTCCCTGCGACATTATGGGCATCACCCTTGCCATCTATAATATAAATATGAACATTATATTCTCCTTGCATTGGTTCATAATTTGATAAATCAACTTTTGTTTTACAAATCCCATTCTCAAAGACAGCTAAATTTACCCATTGTAAATCACTCTGATCTTCATTTTTCCATACTGCAGCAGTAATAGATTGCAATCCTTTTTTTCAAATGTTCAATATTCTCTACTTTTATCAACACTTGATTATCTTTGCCTGTTTTTTTTATTTTAACATCTGCTGTCGGAGACACTTTTTTCTTCTTCTTTTCTTCTATATTCTTCTTCATCAATATCTGATAATTTTTCCATCAGTTTGTATTTTTTTAACATTTTATTATATTCTACTGTAACATCCTTTCTTTTTCCGATAAAGTTTCTTTCGCAGAAAAAAGATTCGTTCCTAACCCCAAACGGTCACCTTCTATTTCCGCTCCCATTGCTGAAAGCGTTGTTGGAAAATCATCAAAAATTGTATATTTACGTTTTTTTTCTGTCTGCTTTTCTGCATCTGCATTTATGTATGTTGTGTATACCCTTCTTTCGTAATCTTTATCTACATCTTCACAAAAATCACTATCCATGGTTTGATGATCTCCCGAAATAACGATCGTTGTATCTGCAGCAAAATCCTGCTGTTGCACCCAGTCAATAAATTCTTTTACCCGTCTGCTTGAACAAGCCATTACATTCGCATACTGATTATCTCCGAATGTATCCGGACAAATATCACATACATATCCATCTTCAAAATGTGTATCCACTGTCAGCATCGTAAGATTAAACGGATTATCCTGCTGAGACAGTTCTAATAATTTTTCTTTTGCAAATCCGAATAATTTTCATCTTCATATCCCCACCAGACTTTATAATCTTCCGGAATCAGGCCATTATCCTGTGCGTAATTGTAATCCATAATGTCATATTGACCATGATCTGTAAAATATAATTTTCGTCCACCAAATGTTGCTTCTGACCCAATTAGCAGTGTCTGCGAATATCCTTCGTTTTGAAGAATATCTCCCAAAGTTGTTATTCCCGGGAAAAATGAATCCTGTGTATCCATACTATTCCCATCAATTGAAATATTCAATGGCAACCCCGATGTCTGCCCAAACATCGCTCCCATCGTCCAAGTCGTCCCCGGCATGGAATAGCCGCCGTTCAATTTATTGCTTTTTCCAGAAAAATCCTCATTTTCTTGAGCAAGCTGTGTCAGTTCCGGAATCACATTCTGTTTAAATGCACCACCATTTTCTTTGTCCGCATACGTCATTTCCATTGATTCTAGGAAATATATATCAAATTACGCTTCTGCTCTGGAAATGTAATATTTACACTTGATGGATCTACATAATTATCATCGATAAATGTAGAATATGTACTTTGCCCCTTCATATAATTTGAAACATCTAATCCACTCCATGTTACACCTACTGTAATCCCTGTCACTGCAATAGCTCCTGCAGAACATACTATAGCAATTTTCTTCAAGATTCCTGTATGCTTTCTATTAGCTACTATTGCAAAAAGAATACATCCCAAAATCAATATCGCCGGAACTGCACATTCATTACAATAGTCTTTGATCATATCGGTATTTGTACCCTCTAAAGGTGCTGTAAGATGATATACCAGTTCATCCATTGTCAGATTTGTCCATGTTTTAAACATCCATTTTGCACTGAATGCAAGAAGCGATGCTAACAATGCCAGTATTGTGCTTAAAACCAGCCCTATCACTAAGATTATCTTATGTTTTTTCTTCATTATTCTTCTCTTTTCAATTATTTTTCGTATGTAGGCGAAATATTATATATAATTTTCACAAGTGTTACAACCAAAGTCATTAAAATTTTATCATTTTTTCACACTTTACGTAAGTTATTTCTTAAACACAACCAACCTCTGCCCCACATAATTGAATACCACAAATGCACCCATTCCAACCAGCATAGACAGGTTCTCCTGCACACTCTTACTCTGATTATGAAGGATCCATGACACAACCGGCTTTTGCATCCCATATGCCAACAGATAACATATTGTAATATTTTATCACGAACATTCCCAGTTGCTTCCAGGATTTTTCTTTATTTTGGAAGGTAAAGTATTTATTCAGGAAATAGCTCACAATACTTCCAACCACATAATTCGATGCAGAAGATACCCAGTAGCTCAGATGCAAAAGATTATAAGCAGCAAACATTACCCCTGTACCCACCAGAGTATTCACAATTCCCACCAATACAAATTTCCAGAATGTAATATCCAGCATATTTTTTATTTTTTCTTTCATAATTACCTATTCTTCCCTTCTCGTTGTTTCACATTTCTAATGTTCATACCAGTATTCAACTTCTTATTATGAATCATATATTATTACAGAACAAAACACAACAAACGGCTCATGTCACACACAAGCCGCCTGTCATATTTCCTTATTACTTTTTCTTTACTCTCCAAGCCCGCTTTCGACCGCATCCATCATTGCTTTCATGGCCTCTTCTTCATCTTCCCCGTCGCAGATAAGCTCGATTTCATCTCCCGATTTCACGCATGCTCCAAGGACACTCAATACACTTTTCGCATTTGCTGCAGTGTCATCGTTATACATGAATTCTACTTTGCATTTGTATCTGCTTGCTATGTTACAGAACATCCCTGCAGGTCTGAGATGCAGTCCCGTCGGATTTGTTATTGTAACTTTCTGTCTGATCATAATGTATTCTCCCCATTTCTGTCTGTTATTCGCTCTGGCCGTTCTGATTGTTTTCATCTGTCTTTGTCTGACTGCTGTTCTGGATTTCCCCCTGTGTTTTACTGCTCTGCTTTGAATTTTCAAGTGTGATATCCACATTCACTTCATTCACAAGTGTGCAGCCATCCGGCAGTTCCACAGACACCGGAACGGTATATGTACCAGGCTCTGTATAATTCTTAAGATCAATGCTGACTTTCTTCGCAGGTGAGAACAGATTCAGCACATCATTCGGTCCCTTCACCTGTATCTCCAGATCAACGGTAGATCCGTAATTAATGCTCAGTCCGTCCGCTATATTCTCCAGGATGATCGATCCTGTCGATATCTCAAAGCTCTTTGTTCCCGGCTGTTGTACCTGGATGGATATTACCACCTTATTCGCATTCTCTTCCGCAAGGGACACCCCGCTCGGAAGATAAGATGAGATATCAATGGTCTGCTCCGTTCTCTGTGTCAGTTCTTCCAATTTCAGGGCACTCGGTGGAATATCGATCTCCGAGATCCCGGCAAGCGTACTCTTATCACCTGTCACTTCCACTTCCTGTGGTTCTACCGTGATCTTGCCAAGTTTATACCCTTCCGCCGCCGACACCTCTGATGTATCCACTTTGAGTGGCACACTTTTTACCTGAAGCAGTTCTACTTCAACACTGACTCCTTCTTTTCCAAGGTTGTTTGCAAGAAGTGTCTGGTCGATCACGTTATTATTTGCATCATACAGTACCAGTTTTGCTTCTACCGTCTCATCTTCGGATAATCCGGATACATTTGCTTCTGCTGTTACTTTTGCAATATTGTTAATGATTCTCTTCGGTCCGCGAAGTGTTACTTTTTCCGGAAGTGCTTTCAGGCTTCCCACTTCATATCCGTTTCTTACCGTTCCCGTTGTTGTCGGTGTGATCGGGAAATTATTCTTCGCTTCCTCATCGATCTGGATCTGCAGATTTCTTGGATTTGCCGTTGCCTTTTCATATTTTCCTGTATATCCTTTGACCGTTACTTCAATCGGCACCTGTGTACGAAGCGTCAGTTCTTTCATGTTGCTGTCGCAACAATATCCTCTGCCCTAATCTTATCCAGTACCGACCGCTGTGCTGTAACTGTTACATTAATCTCCTGTGTGTTATCCACGATCTGATACGTATTATTATTGTCTGTAATCACTTCTTCATGCGTTACCTGCACCGGGATATTGGAAAATGTCTTGTCATCCACCGGATCATCGATATTCACTACAACCAGCCATAAGAATGCCGCAATCAGGAAAGCCAGTATTTTCAGCGCAAGATTGTTAGTTATTCTTTTTCGCATGCTTCCGCCATCCTTTCCACATTGCCTTTATTCTGTTGGTTTCACTGCTCTTATGCTGTACCTCTTCCAGTTTCACACGAAGTTCTGCTTCATTGATACTTCTTGTAAGCTCTCCTCCTGTGCGACTGACACAGCTCCTGTCTCTTCTGATACCGTAATGACCAGCGCATCACTGACTTCGCTCATTCCTACCGCCGCACGGTGTCTGGTGCCCAGATCCTTGCTGATCCCCATATTATCCGAGAGAGGAAGATAGCAGGTCGCCGAGACGATCCTGTCACCTCTTACGATGATCGCACCATCATGAAGCGGTGTATTATGTTCGAAGATATTGATCAGCACCTGACTCGATACCAGGCAATCCATCTGGATTCCGGTGCTTTCATATTCCGTAAGCCGTATTGCCTGTTCTACAACGATCAGAGCCCCTGTCTTGACTTTTCCCATGGCAAAGCATGCACGGATAATATCCTCTCTTGTTTCTTCACTGAAACGTATCTCCCGGTTCTGTTCAAAAGGAACAACTGATGTCAGGAATTGCTTCTCTCCAAGCTTTTCCAGTGCCCTCCGCAGTTCCGGCTGAAATACTACAATTGCCGCTGTAGCCATGACCGTCAGTGAATTTCTCGCGATGAACAGGATCGTATGCATCTTGAATATAGCTGCGAGAAGAATAAAGCCCGCAAGTACAATAATTCCTCTGAGCAGCATCCACGCTTTCGTATTCTTTATCCATATGATGATCTGATAGATCAGAAAAGTGAGGATCAGAACTTCTATGATATCTGTAATATGCACTCTCGGAATATAAAGTCCAATTCCATATTTATCAATAAAATCTGCTATTGTCTGTTCCATTCCTCTCACCTCCCTGCATGATTTTTAATGATTTTTTCTGTCTTTCTATCTTTTTCTGCGGTTGCCTGCATGAAATTCATTTTCCAGGCTCTGTGTCAGAAGCATCTTATCTACATCTTTCATGTCATGTTTCTTCGGTGCCGGTCCTCTCTTCGGCGAATGCTTTCTTGCCTGACTTGCCCGGATCTGTGCCGGACTTCTGTAGTCTGCATCACCATATGACGGCTTCCGTTCTGCTTCTCTTTTCTGTCCATGTCCCGCATGTACTTCCAGATCGATGGCTTTTGTCTCTTCTTCCGCCGTATCCTGCGACAAACGTTTTACCGCTTCTGCATCGATGATCTCCGTCTCCTGACGTTCATTGATCTTCTTCACAGTCTTCTCCGGCGTTGTCATGGCAACCTTCGGTATTGCTTTTACATAGTAATAATATTCATCGTCTTCAAACTGCAGACGTTCACTTCTTGCATAATCTACCGAGAACAGGAATAATTCCAGCACAAGTCCTGCAACGGCTGCCACAATATTTCCTATGATCAGCGGACCATAGGAGGTGTTTACGCCCAGTGCAATACTTCCCATTGCCGTTACGACCACATTGGCAATTGCTCCCGCAATAATCCCAATCTTCCAGGCATGATCCAGTTCCTGTCTGCGGATGGTATAAATGATAAAAAATCCAATGATAAATGCAACTATGTAGAGCCACATTTCTTTATTCTGGAACACTTTCTGTACGTATGTGCTGATCTCGGCAAGCATCGCCTTACTTCCGGACGTCTTAGATGCCGCACTTATTTTCTTAAGATATTCCATCATATAATATACAACAGTTCCACATCCCATCGGTACAAGACTTACCGGTGTATAGATCAATGCACATGCAACCGGTACCACAAACGGTATCTTAAGTGCAAATGCAATCGGTGTCAGAAGCACAACAAATGCCATTTTCGGTGCCAGTCTGATATAAAATATATACATAATCAGGAAGATCAGTGCAGACACTGCGAATATGCCTATGGACGCTGCCAGTGTATGTGCAAGCAGCAGTATCGTTGCAAGCACCACCATAACCGCAGGTGGAAGGAAAGTAGCAACCACAGCCAGCCCCAGAGAGATCACCGGTGAGGAAAGTGATTTCATAAATCCTGTATTCTGATTGATCATTGTAAATGTTATCATTGCCAGTATGAACTGAAAGGCTTTATCAAAACGACTTTGAATGCTTCCCATAAACCGCTTCTATTCTTTCACGTATTACATATATATTGTCCATCTATCTTTTCTCCTTTTCATACATTTTCAGCAGTTGAATCAGATTATGATTATACTTTTTCACTCTTTTCCTTGCCTTTTTGTGTTTCTCATTATAAATGTGACTGGCAATTCCGCAATATACGATCACCACACCCACATAGCCTGCCAGAATGATCAGAAAAAGGAACAGAATCAGACCATTCGACATATTACTCATTATATCCTCCACACCGGCCAGTAAAAGCAGCGCCACCAGACACACATAACCGACTGATACGCTCAGAAATGCATATATAACGTGCAGGCTTGCATAATCTTTTCTATAATAGGAACTGATCTTAAAATCTTCTTTTCCATAAGTCTCTTCATAGAGAGCAAGCTTTGTCATTAATTTTACTTTTCTCTCATCTAACATATATCCACCTCAACATGATATTAATTCCATTAAAAACATCATTTTAAGTATAACAAATATCAGTACCCTTGTCCAATACTTATAGTTAAAAAATAAACCTTCTCCACGCCTTTTTCCTTTAATGCTTTTGCCGCCGCATCCAGTGTATTGCCGGTCGTATATATGTCATCCACCAGCAGCACCTTCCGGACAGGGCGAAATGCCGGTGTTACCGCAAATGCATTTTTCAGGTTCTTTTTTCTCTCATTATGTCCAAGTTTCTTCTGCGGACTGGTCTTCTTTCTTCTTGCCAGGCTTTTACTGTCCACCGGAATGCATAGCATCCTTCCCAGGTTTTCTGCAAGAATCTGTGCCTGATTATAACCCGTTTTCTACGTCTCGCCCGGTGCAGCGGGACCGGTATGATCACATCCGGGTTCCATCGCCGGATTTCTTTCTGAAAATTTTTCACGAGTTCCTGACTGTACAGTTCCCCGTATCTTCTCTGATTGTGGTATTTGAACTGATAGATAGATTGATTCACAGGAGCTTTATGATTCCATAAGCTTAATCCCTGCTCATAATAATGATGTGTATGCATACAGTCATAACAGTATTCCTTTTCCATACTACGGATCTGCTTGCCGCATTGCATACACCTTGGTTCTCTGATTCTTAAGAATTCCAGCCTTTCCCTGCATTCTATACAGATGCCCTCTTTACAGACTTTCTGACAGAATGGACAGGTTTCCGGCCAGAACAGAACAATTATATTTTCTTTGATATCTTGTATGATACTTTTATTCATTAAATTCACGGATTCGCTCTGCGAGACTCGTATTGCGGTTCTGCTGGTTTGTGTTTTGTATCATCTCCTGGAATACGCTTTCACTTCCGATCACCGTCACACATTTTCTCGCTCTTGTGACAGCTGTATAGAGCAGATTTCTATAATAAAGCTGTCTTGGTCCCTGTAACAAAGGATAATGACTGCAGGATATTCGCTTCCCTGCGCTTTATGGATTGTGATCGCATAAGCCAGTTCCAATTCATCCAACAGATTGTATGGATATTTTACCTGCTTCTTTTCATCATATTCGACCGTCACGGTCTCTTCATATGTATTGATTTTTTTGATGATCCCCATATCCCCGTTAAATACACCGATCCCTTTATCAATCGTCATTCCATACCGGGTGGTGATCTCCCACTCAAGCTGGTAATTATTCTTGATCTGCATCACCTTATCCCCCTCACGGAACAGATGATCTCCATATTCTTTTTCCTGTTTGCCAGGCTGCGGCGGATTCAGATATTCCTGCAGGATCTTATTGATCCGTTCCACTCCGAGCAGGCCCTTTCGCATCGGCGTCAGAACCTGAATGTCTGCTTCTGATGCAGATACGAATTTGGGAAGTTTCTTCTGGATCAGTGTGATGATATTACTGATGATCATATTCGTATCATCACGTTTCAGGAAGAAGAAATCCATGCTTTTGTTATCCAGTACAACCGGTTCACCCCGATTGATCTTGTGGGCATTGACGATAATATCACTCTCGCCTGCCTGCCGGAATATCTTCGTAAGCTTTACCACCGGAAAACATCCGGATGAAATAATGTCTTTCAGTACGCTTCCCGGTCCTACACTCGGAAGCTGGTTCACATCTCCCACCAGGATCACACGGTTCCCGGCACGATCGCATTCAAAAGTGCATACATCAGCGGCAGATCTACCATTGACATCTCGTCTATGATGATCACATCTGCTTCCAGCGGATTCTCTGCATTGCGCTGGAAACCGCCAATCGTCTCATCATCCGGATTGCCGGACACTTCCAACAGCCGGTGAATCGTCTGTGCTTCACATCCGGTTGCTTCGGTCATACGCTTTGCTGCTCTTCCTGTCGGTGCTGCCAGATAGATGTCCAGTCCTTCACTTTCGAAGAATGAATCATCGCATTGATGGTCGTTGTCTTACCGGTACCCGGTCCTCCGGTCAGTATCATCAGACCATGCCTGACTGCTTCCATTACTGCATCTTTCTGCATCTCATCCAGATACAGTTCTGTATTCTTTTCAATCTGATTGATCCTGTGAAGAAGTGTCACATCAGCTGCTTCAAAATCAAGATTCAGATCATGCAGCATCTTCGCAGTATTCAACTCCATATAATAATAATGGGAAGTATACACTCTCACCCCCTGCTCTGACTGCTTCATGACAATCTTCTTTTCCATCATAAGATCCATAAGATACTTTTCCATATCTTGTATCTGTACTCCAAGCAGGTCTCCCGTCTCTTTCAGCAACACGTCCTGATACAGATAGACGTGTCCTTCATTCACACTCTGTTGTAAGGTATAAAAGATTCCGCTGCGGATCCGGAAATCAGAATCTGTGTGTATGCCAATCTTCATTGCAATCTCATCGGCAGTCTTAAATCCCACTCCCGGCACATGGTCTGCCAGATGATACGGATTCTCCTCTATCGTGCGGTAGACATTACGTCCGTAATGCTGATAGATCTTTGCTGCCAGTGTTGTAGAAATGCCGAATTTCTGCAGATAGATCATTGCCTGCCGCATATCCTTCTTCTCTTCTACCTGTGAAGCGATCTCTCTTGCTTTCCGTTCACTGATTCCTTTGATCTCTGCCAGTCGTTCCGGCTCCTCTTCGATGATCCGGAAGGTATCTTCTTTGAATTTTTTCACTATCTTTCCCGCTAGAGAAGCTCCGACTCCTTTGATCGCACCGGAACCCAGATACCGTTCGATGGATACCAGATCTTCCGGCTCACATATCTCCGATTCCTCCACAGCGAACTGAAGGCCATACATCTTATGCGTTGTATAGCCTCCTTTCAGTCTTAACAGTTCACCTTCTTCAATATAATGAAAACTTCCGACACAGGTCACTTCTCCATCTGAATTATTCAGATGGAATACCGTGTACCCGTTGTCTTCATTGCGGTAAACAATATGTTCTACGTATCCTTTTATTTCTTCCATTCGATTTCACTCATCCGGATTCCTATCTGAATCTAGATTCCTTTTCTGTCACCCATGAACTCTACGTATTCTCCGGTTCCGATGGCAACAACCTTCATCGGATCATCCGCCGTCATCGTGTTGATGCCTGTCTTTTCCTCGATCAGTTCTTCCATACCACGTAACATAGATCCGCCTCCGGTCAGCATAATCCCTCTGTCAAGGATATCTGCGGAAAGCTCCGGTGGTGTTCTCTCCAGCACGCTGATAACAGCTTCTACGATCTGTCCCGTTGTCTCCCGGAGTGCTTCTTCTGTCTCTGTCGAAGTTACCGTTACCGTCTTCGGAAGTCCTGTTACCAGGTTTCTTCCTCTGACTTCCAGCGTCTCATCTTCGATCATTGGATAGGTTGTACCGATCTTGATTTTAATATCTTCCGCTGTTCTTTCACCGATCAGAAGATTATGTTTCTTTCGCATATAGCGACGATCGCCTCGTCGAAATCATCTCCGGCAATCTTTAAGGATGTATTTACAACCGTTCCGCCAAGTGAGATGACAGCAATATCGGATGTACCTCCGCCGATGTCAACGATCATATTGCCACACGGCTTTGAGATATCGATTCCCGCACCGATTGCTGCCGCAACCGGTTCTTCGATCAGATGTACCTCTCTTGCTCCTGCTGCATAAGTTGCTTCCTCCACTGCCTTACGTTCCACTTCTGTAACCCCGCTTGGTACACAGATACTGATTCTCGGCTTCTTGAATGTACGCTTTCCAAGTGTTTTCTGCACGAAATATTTGATCATTTTTTCTGTTACTGTATAGTCTGATATCACGCCCTGTCTCAAAGGTCTGACTGCCACAATATTTCCCGGAGTTCTTCCAAGCATCAGTCTTGCTTCTTCTCCGATCGCCTTGATTGCATTCGTATCTCTGTCATACGCTACAACAGAAGGCTCTTTTAAAATAACACCCTTTCCTTTTACATACACCAGTACGCTGGCGGTTCCCAAATCAATTCCAAGATCTACTGACATTCCCAATTCTCCCTTCATCAAGCTGTCTATATTCCTATCTTTGGTGAGATATGATTATATCACATGCTATTTTTGAGCATGTTCCCATTATAATCAAAATCATTTAAAATAAAAAGACCCATTTTGCTTAAATCTTTATGAACCTTTTTACATAAATATTACAATATGACGAATCCGGACGATGCATTGAACAAAATGTCATATTTCTACCGTTCCAGCATTGGTTTTATATACTTTCCTGTATAGGATACCGGACTTTCCGCAACTTCTTCCGGTGTTCCCTCTGCGATCACGGTTCCGCCTTTGTCACCGCCTTCCGGACCGATATCGATGATGTAATCTGCGGTCTTTATCACATCCAGATTGTGCTCGATCACAATGACTGTATTCCCATCTTCTGTCAATCTGTGGAGAATCTCTGTCAACTTATGCACATCGGCAAAATGCAGTCCCGTCGTCGGCTCGTCCAGAATATAGATTGTCTTTCCCGTACTTCTCTTACTCAGCTCTGTTGCCAGCTTGATACGCTGGGCTTCTCCGCCGGACAGAGTCGTAGACGGCTGTCCCAGACGAATATAAGAAAGCCCGACATCATACAAGGTCTCCATCTTTCTGTGGATACTTGGTACATTTTCAAAGAAATGCATTGCTTCTTCTACGGTCATGTCCAGAACATCATAGATATTCTTTCCTTTGTATTTCACTTCCAGTGTCTCTCTGTTGTAACGTCTTCCCTTGCAGACTTCACACGGAACATAGACATCCGGCAGGAAATGCATCTCGATCTTGATGATTCCATCTCCGCTGCAGGCCTCACATCGTCCTCCTTTGACGTTAAAACTGAATCTTCCTTTTTTATAGCCTCTCGCTTTTGCATCCGGTGTTGCTGCAAACAGATCCCTGATCAGTCAAATACTCCGGTATAGGTTGCCGGATTGGATCTCGGAGTCCGCCCGATCGGAGACTGATCGATATTGATCACCTTGTCCAGCTGTTCCAGTCCCTCGATACCTTTGTGTCTGCCCGGAATGGTCCTTGCACGGTTCAGGTCTCTTGCCAGACGTTTATAGAGGATCTGATTCACAAGTGAGCTTTTTCCCGAACCGGACACACCGGTAACACAGGTCATCACGCCAAGCGGAAACTTCACATCTATGTTCTTCAAGTTATTTTCCTGTGCTCCGAGTACTTTCAGCCATCCGGTTGGCTTTCTTCTTACTTCCGGAACCGGATCCGGATACGCCCGCTCAGATAGGCTCCGGTTACAGAATTTTCATTCTGCATGATCTCTTCCGCATTTCCGGTTGCAACTACTTCACCGCCATGTTCTCCCGCTCCCGGTCCGATATCCACGATAAAGTCCGCTTCTCTCATAGTATCCTCATCATGCTCGACCACGATTACTGAGTTCCCGAGATCCCGCAGATGTTTTAAAGTTCCAAGCAATTTATCATTGTCTCTCTGATGCAGTCCGATACTTGGTTCATCCAGAATATATGCCACACCTACGAGTCCGGAACCGATCTGTGTTGCCAGACGGATTCTCTGTGCCTCTCCTCCCGAAAGTGTTCCGGTCGATCTTCCAAGTGTCAGATAATTAAGCCGACATCCATCAGAAACTGGATTCTGGAATTGATCTCCTTTAAAATCTGTCCGCCGATCAGCAATTGCTGGTTCGAAAGTTTCAGTTCTTTTAAAAAGGTCTGCAGTTTTTCAATTGACATTCCTGTCAGTTCGGAAATATTTTTATCTCCTACCGTCACAGCAAGTGCTCCCGGCTTCAGGCGCTGGCCTTTGCACGCAGAACACGGTGTGATATTCATAAACTCTTCGTATTCTGCTTTCATCGTTTCCGACGAAGTCTCCCGGTAACGGCGCTCTACATTGCAGATCAGACCTTCGAATGCCACATCATAGACTCCTTCTCCGCGCTGCCCCTTATAATATACTTTCACTTCTTTGCCGTTTGTCCCATGGATCAGGACATCATGGACTTCCTTCGGATAGTCCTCAAACGGTGTATCTAATGAAAAGCCATATTCTTTGCTCAACGCATCCAGGATCGCATACGTGAAGCTCTTCTTATCCGTGCAGGACTGCCATCCCATAACAGTGATCGCACCTTCACTGATACTGAGACGTTTATCCGGAATCATCAGGTCTTCGTCAAATTCCATCTTGTATCCCAGTCCAAAGCACTCCGGACATGCGCCGAACGGATTGTTGAACGAAAAGCTTCTCGGTTCGATCTCTTCAATACTGATTCCGCAGTCCGGACATGAGAAGCTTTCGCTGAACTGGACCGGTTCCCCGCCGATCACATCCACGGTCATCAGTCCTTCCGCAAGATTCAGTACATTTTCAATGGAATCGGTCAGACGCTGTTCAATACCCTCTTTTACTACCAGACGGTCTACAACAATCTCTATATTGTGCTTGATGTTCTTATCCAGCTTGATCTCTTCCGACAGTTCGTACATATTACCATCGATCCTGACACGGACATATCCGCTCTTCCTGGCGCGCTCCAGTAATTTTACATGTGTTCCCTTTCTGCCTCTTACAACCGGTGCCAGCAACTGTATCTTGGTTCTTCCGGAAATGCCATCACCTGTTCTACCATCTGATCAACGTCTGTTTCTTAATCTCACGCCCACATTTCGGACAATGCGGAATTCCTGCTCTTGCATATAATAACCGGAAATAATCATAGATTTCCGTTACCGTTCCTACGGTAGACCTTGGATTGCGGTTCGTAGATTTCTGATCAATGGAAATAGCCGGAGACAATCCTTCTATACTTTCTACATCCGGTTTTTCCATCTGTCCCAGGAACTGTCTGGCATAAGAAGACAATGATTCCATATATCTTCTCTGTCCTTCCGCATAAATTGTATCAAATGCCAGTGATGATTTTCCTGATCCGCTAAGACCGGTCAGTACCACCAGTTTGTCTCTTGGTATGTCTACGTCTACATTCTTCAGATTGTGTTCATTTGCTCCTCTGATCTTGATATATTGTCTTGAATCTTTTTCCTGTGGCATGTAAGTCTATGATCTCCTTTTTCTATATCTTTATTTCCTGTAATGTCTTCTTAAGCTCTATTAACTTATCCCTGAGTTCTGCTGCCGCCTCAAAATTCAGATCTGCCGCAGCTTTCTTCATCTGCTTCTCCAGCTCTTTGATCAGCTTCTCTAATTCTTTCTCACTCATGGATTCCGGATCTTTTTCCATCTGTAATTCAGAAGCCGCCACTTTCCGGGATACTGAGATCAGATCTCTGACTGCTTTCTGGATCGTCTTCGGTGTAATACCATGTTCTTCATTATATGCCATCTGCACTTCACGTCTTCTCTGCGTCTCATCCAGTGCTGCACGCATGGAATCTGTGATCGTATCTGCGTACATGATAACATGCCCTTCTGCATTACGGGCCGCACGGCCGATCGTCTGGATCAGAGACGTCTCGGAACGCAAAAATCCTTCTTTATCCGCGTCCAGGATCGCAACCAATGTGATCTCCGGAATGTCCAGTCCTTCCCGCAGAAGATTAATGCCGACCAGAACATCGAATACGTCCAGGCGCATATCTCTCACGATCTCTGTACGTTCCAGCGTGTCAATATCCGAATGCAGATAGCGCACGCGGATTCCCAGCTCACGCATATAGTCGGTAAGATCTTCTGCCATACGCTTGGTCAGCGTTGTTATCAGTATTTTGTGTTTATTGGCAATCTCTTTATTCACTTCTCCGATCAGGTCATCGATCTGTCCTTCTACTGGCCGCACTTCTACTTCCGGATCCAGAAGTCCGGTCGGCCGGATCACCTGCTCGGCTCTTAAAAGTTCATGTTCTTCTTCATATTTCCCCGGTGTTGCAGACACGAACATGACCTGATCGATCTTATTTTCAAATTCCTCAAAACTAAGCGGACGGTTGTCCAGTGCCGATGGCAGACGGAATCCATACTCTACCAGTGTACGCTTTCTCGACTGATCGCCGTGATACATACCGCCAATCTGCGGAACCGTCTTGTGCGATTCATCGATCATTATGATAAAATCATCTGGGAAATAATCCATCAATGTGTTCGGCGGCTGTCCCGGTGCAAGTCCCGCTAAATGTCTTGAATAGTTCTCAATTCCCGAGCAGAATCCTGTCTCACGCATCATTTCTATATCAAAATTCGTACGTTCTGCAATCCTCTGCGCTTCCAGAAGCTTGCCTTCCGATTTGAAATATTTCACCTGTTCTTCCAGTTCAATCTCGATATTTTTAATTGCTTTCTCCATACGCTCCTTTGGTACAACGTAATGGGAAGCCGGGAATATCGCAATATGATTCAATGTATTTTTAATCTCTCCGGTAAGCATGTCTATCTCTGAAATCCGGTCAATCTCATCTCCGAAAAATTCCACCCGGATAGCCCGTATCGCCCCGGTCTGCCGGTACAACTTCTACAGTATCGCCTCGTACCCGGAATGTTCCCCGCTTGAAATCCATATCATTTCTGTCATATTGAATATCTATCAGCTGACGCAAGACTTCATCTCTGTCCTTCTCCATCCCCGGTCGGAGCGATACCATCATCTGTTCAAAGTTCTCCGGTTCACCGAGACCATAGATGCAGGAAACGCTGGCAATTACGATCACATCCCTGCGCTCGATTAATGCTGCCGTTGCCGATAATCTTAGCTTATCAATCTCTTCATTTACGGAAGAATCCTTCGCAATGTAGGTGTCTGAGGATGGGACATAAGCCTCCGGCTGGTAGTAATCATAGTAAGAGACAAAATATTCCACTGCGTTCTCGGGGAAAAACTCTTTAAATTCTCCATATAGCTGCGCAGCCAGAGTCTTATTATGCGCAATGACAAGCGTCGGTTTATTGATCTGCTGAATAACATTCGCCATCGTAAATGTCTTACCAGATCCGGTGACACCAAGCAGTGTCTGGCACTGATTTCCTTCTTTAAAGCCTTTGACCAGATCCTCGATTGCCTGCGGCTGGTCACCGGTCGGCTTGTATTGTGATACTAATTCAAAATGATCCATATGATTTCTCCTAAGCCGCTCTATCTGGCGGTGATATTTTAGAAATAGTAGTTGTATTTTTAGTATTGTTACTTGTATAGTATATCATTCAGGAGAAAAAAAGTACAGAACTAAACCGAAATGTTTGTTCTGTGCTTTTTTATTACTTTTATTTTATTATCAAAAATGCCGAACACTTTTACGCATTTCATGATATACTTAAATCAGTTTTTACACGGATACAAGGAGAAGCAGATTATGAAAAAACTCAGAATCTTATGGGGAATTTTAAAACGTACACGGGCAGATCATATTCTTTTAGGTTTTGTCCTCTTCCTTCTGGCCGATGCCGCCGTTATCCGGCTTGTCGAACCAGATATCCACCGCTATGGTGATGCACTGTGGTATTGTTACGCCGTCATCTCTACCGCCGGATTTGGAGACATTGTTACCGTCACACTGATTGGAAAGATCTGTTCCGTCCTGCTCACGATTTACACTATTTTTGTCGTTGCGATCGTCACAGGTGTTGTCGTAAACTTCTACACACAACTGGTCGAAATGCAGCAAAAAGAAACGCTTGCTATGTTCATGGATAAGCTGGAACGCCTCCCGGAGCTTTCAAAAGAGGAACTGGAACATATCTCGCAGAAAGTCCGCAAATTCCGTTAAAAAATACCCGCTGTCAATATGTATTCCTGTTTGCATCATCGAAATACATACTGATAACGGGTGCTTTTTTCACTATACTTCTTTTCCCAGCTTCTTCACACATTTACTTCCCACGCTGCCGCAATAAATATCCATATAAATATTTTTCACAGGAAAACACAGGAACAAAAGCATGGTCACCGCCAGCGGCTTCTTCATAATACCGCCCAGAAGTGTCGATGTTACAATTGCTGCAGCAAATACAACATGACTGTCCCCCTGCTGTCCGAAGAACAGCATCGCAAGTCCGTATCCCAGACACACTCCCGCAAAAATAACCGGGAAAAAATGTCCTCCTTTTAATCCAAACTGGATACAGAGATTTGTAAGTAATACTTTCAGAAATGCCACACCGATCAATACGATTGCCATATAGCCGGCATATTCTTTCATAAGTACTCCCATCTGCTCTTCTCCCGAAAACATCACTGCCGGTATCAACATACCGATCACACCCAGACATATCCCTGCCAGAATTTCTTTTGCGACACCCGGAATTTTTCCGGCAATGATTCCGGTTACCGTATGTGTCGTCTCATAAAAATATGCAAGTACACATCCACAGAACATATACACAAGCATCATCACATAATCGATTCTCTGTACCGCAACTGCATCAAATGACGGAAAACCGGACATTCCTCCGCCCAGCAAAGCGGAAAGTCCCGCATAACTTCCTGTTCCGGCTGCAAGTGCAATTCCATATATGAAGATCTTGGATCCTTTTCCAAGCTCTGCCATCTGCATATCCGGATCTTCCTCCACCTCAAAGATCCCAAATAACGGTGCATGAAATAACACACTAAGGGAAACGGCTGCACCGATCTGCGAATATTCCTTTGTATTCTGTTTTGCAAATTTCAGATTTTCTCCTGCCCAGTAACATAAGCCTACGATAATCCCGGTAAGTCCTGCCTCCGGACCTACACTGCTTCCGATCAGAAGTGGCAGCAACGCTGCGATCATCATGACGAGCATATTTTTATATTCGTATCTTTTTCTTTCTTTACTTTTCCCATGACCG
>ENA-OQLB01000658-OQLB01000658.1-human-gut-metagenome-genome-assembly--contig:-NODE-658-length-18358-cov-1.858318_pt1 | contig 18358 bp, 22 predicted proteins | sample MGYA00242656_ERZ504813 | MGnify/ENA primary metagenome ERZ504813 (study PRJEB26092, sample SAMD00036388) | human gut metagenome | host: Homo sapiens | study: EMG produced TPA metagenomics assembly of... | reverse complement strand
TGATGTATACAGCAAGAAAAAAAGAACCTGTACGTGTACCATTTGATGCCGACAAGATCAATGCACTTCTCGGAACAGACATCCCGGAAGAAGATATGATCAAATATTTTGAAAAGATCGACCTGGAATATGATGCAGAAGCAAAAGAAGTGATCGCACCAACCTTCCGTCATGACTTATTCCGTATCGCCGATCTTGCGGAAGAAGTAGCAAGATTCTACGGATATGATAATATCCCGACTACACTGCCTACAGGTGAGGCTACAACTGGTAAGCTTTCTTTCAAGCTTCGTGTGGAAGAAGTAGCAAGAAATATTGCAGAATTCTGTGGATTCAGCCAGGGAATGACTTATTCATTTGAAAGCCCGAAGGTATTTGACAAGCTCCTCCTCGACAAGGATGATCCGATGCGTCAGGCAATCCAGATCATGAACCGCTTGGAGAAGATTACAGTGTCATGCGTACAACATCTCTGAATGGTATGCTGACATCTCTTGCAACAAACTACAACAGAAGAAATAAAAATGTCCGTCTGTACGAGCTTGGAAATATTTATCTTCCAAAGGCACTTCCACTGACAGAACTGCCGGATGAAAGAATGCAGTTTACACTTGGAATGTACGGAGATGGAGACTTCTTCAGTATGAAAGGTGTTGTAGAAGAGTTCTTTGAAAAAGTCGGACTTCATAAGAAAGAAACCTATGATCCAAATGCAGGAAAGAACTTCCTTCATCCGGGACGTCAGGCAAACATCGTTTACGATGGAAAGGTTGTCGGATACATGGGTGAGGTTCATCCGGAAGTTGCTGATATCTATGGAATCGGTGAAAGAGCATACGTTGCTGTCATTGATATGCCACAGATCACAGAGCTTGCAACATTTGACAGAAAATACGAAGGAATTGCAAAATACCCGGCAGTCAGCCGTGATATCAGTATGGTAATGCCAAAATCCATCCTGGTAGGACAGGTTGAAGAAGTGATCGAGAACAAGGGTGGCGCTTATCTGGAAAGCTATAAGCTGTTCGATATCTATGAAGGCGCTCAGATCAAGGCAGGCTTCAAGTCTGTTGCTTATTCTATCACATTCCGTGCAAAAGATAAGACTCTGGAAGAAGCTGACATTTCAGCTGCTATGAACCGTATCTTAAAGGCACTGGAGGAAATGGGTATCGAGCTTCGTAAGTAGGCGAAAAGAGGTCAAAAGAATGAAACGACAGGATTTTTATTTTGATTTACCGGAAGAGTTGATCGCGCAGGATCCGCTTGAAGACAGATCCAGTTCCAGACTGCTTGTTCTTGATAAAAAACCGGTGCAACCAGTCATCACATTTTCCGTGAGATCAAAGATTATCTCAAACCGGGAGACTGCCTTGTGATCAATGATACCAAGGTTATCCCGGCAAGACTGATCGGTGAAAAAGAAGGAACCGGCGGAAAGTCGAAGTTCTTCTTTTAAAACGAAAAGGAAATGATGTCTGGGAAACACTTGTAAAACCAGGAAAGAAGATGAAACCCGGAGCAAGAGTCAGCTTCGGAGACGGTCTTCTGAAAGGGGAAGTTCTGGAGGTTGTAGAGGAAGGAAACCGTCTGATCCATTTTGAATACGAAGGAATTTTTGAAGAGATTCTGGATCAGCTTGGACAGATGCCGCTTCCGCCTTACATCACCCACCAACTGGAGGACAAGAATCGTTACCAGACCGTGTATGCAAAGCATTCCGGATCTGCGGCTGCTCCGACGGCAGGACTGCATTTTACACCGGAGCTTCTGGAAGAAATCAAAGCAGAAGGTGTGGAGATTGCGCATGTAACGCTTCATGTCGGACTTGGAACTTTCCGTCCGGTAAAAGCGGATGATATTCTGGATCACCATATGCATTCGGAATTCTACCGGATCGAGGCATCTGAGGCAGAAAAGATCAACCGTGCAAAAGAGAGCGGACACCGGGTGATCTGCGTCGGAACGACAAGCTGCCGGACCGTAGAATCTGCGGCTGATGAAACGGAAAGTTAAAAGAGTGCAGTGGATGGACAGAGATTTTCATCTATCCGGGCTATAAATTCAAGGTACTGGACTGCCTGATCACGAACTTCCATTTACCGGAGTCAACGCTGATCATGCTGGTAAGTGCGCTTGCCGGAAGAGAGCATGTGCTTGCGGCATATGAAGAAGCAGTTAAAGAGAGATATCGATTCTTCAGCTTTGGGGATGCGATGTTTATAGAATAGACGCAGAATCTGACAAATGTGAGGTTATGTCAGGGAACAGGAAATCATAAGATATTAACCGGAGAACGGGATTGTTCAAGTCATGTACAACTTTGAAAAATCTTGTTCTCCGTTTTTTGTATAGGTTGGAAACGATTGAGTTTAAAAATCTTATTGAATAAATGTTTATCGAGAATGCTGTTTTATCCTGCAGAGATAAACAGAACAGATTTGCCGATTCTGCAAAAAATATAGTAAGATGGTGTAAGTGCAAAAGCATGATAACTTTGGGAAATAAAGTCAGGTGGATATTCGTAATTTGTTTTGCTTTTTGATTTGGTTAAAAAGCGGACAGAAATGCATTGAGAATTGAGGAGTAGCAGAAAATGGGCATATTTGAGGAGGCAGCAATTTTCCGGGGCGTCACGAAGGAGGACGCCAGACAGATGCTGAACTGTCTGAATCCGGTAGAAAAGACTTATAAAAAAGATGAAATCATTTACCATGCCGGGGATGAGGTTACTTCAATGGGCGTGGTTCTTTCCGGCAGCGTGTTCATTGAGAATGATGATATTTGGGGGAATCACAGCATTCTGGACCGGGCCGGAAGAGGCGAGATTTTTGCAGAAACATATGCAGCGATTCCGGGGCAGAAGCTGATGGTCAATGTAGTTGCGGCAGAAGAGGCAAGAATTTTGTTTCTTGATGTGGGAAGGATACTGAAAGTCTGTTCCAATTCGTGTGTGTTTCATCATACGTTAATTGAAAATCTGCTGAAGCTTTCCGCAGAGAAGAATCTCCGTCTGTCGAAACGGATTTTCATATTTCATCAAAATCGATCCGGGGAAGACTGCTGTCGTATTTGTCTTATCAGGCTATGGAAAACGGGAAGAAAGAATTTGATATCCCGTTCAACCGGCAGCAGCTTGCAGATTATCTGAATGTAGACAGGTCCGCGATGTCAAATGAGCTTGGGAAGATGCAGAAAGATAGGCTGATCGAAGTAGACAGGAAACATTTCCGTATCTTGACGAAACGGAAATATGAATGGATAAATAATGGAAATAAAACGGATACAGCAGTGAGAAACTGTATGTGGGTTAGGATAAAAGAAAACCATTGCAGGAGAGATGTGATTTCATCAGATCCTGTAATGGTTTTTTTGTATACGATGAGTCAAGTATAAATTTGTGGAATTTATCTTTCCAGTCCGTGTATCCAGTCTGACTTTAGGAAATAAATCAGAAAAGCAATGGAACTGAGCGCCCAGGTCATCGGGTAAGCCCAGAAGATCATCTGAATGGACGGGATGAATTTTAAAATAATTACGATATAGGTAACGCGGATCAGACACCAGCATACCAGCATGACATACATCGGGACTGTGGATTTACCGGCTCCGCGCATGATTCCTGCCATACAGTGTGAAAAAGCAAGCAGGAAGTAGAAAAAGGTGTCCGTGTGTGCCTGCATGGCTCCGTAGTGGATAACCTCTGCGGTGGAACTGAAAGCAGACAGAAGCTGTGGAGCGGTAAAATGCACGCAGATACCGATCAGCTCAGAGATCGTAAGAGAGCAGATCACACCGAATACAGCGCCCTTTTAGCACGGTCATATTCTTTTGCTCCCAGATTCTGACTGATAAAAGTAGTAAGTGCCAGAGCAAAACAGGTGATCGGAAGGAACCCAAATCCCTGGATCTTCATATAAGCCCCACATCCGGCAACCGCCATTTCCCCAAACTGGTTGATATTTGCCTGGACGAATACATTTGCCAGGGAAATGATCGAGTTCTGGAGTCCTGCTGGCAGACCATAAGAAATGATCTGGCGGAGCATATAGGAATCCAGATTGATCCGGTTCAGATGAAGCCGAAACTCCTCCGGACTGTGAAGCAGCTGTACCATACAGAGAATAGCACTTAAAAACTGTGAAATGACAGTTGCAAAAGCGGCAGCACCTACACCAAATCCAAGACCTGCGATCAGTACAAGGTCAAGAATGATATTCGTTACCGAAGAAACGATTAAGTAGATCAGAGGATGGGTACTGTCACCGACGGACTGCAGAATGCCGACAAAGAAGTTGTACATGACAAAGGCAAGTGAGCCGGTAAAGTAGATCCGGAAATAAGTAATCGAGTTTGGAAGTACCGCCTCCGGTGTTCCCATAAGCACCAGGATCTGTGGTGCGGCAATGATACCGACAATGGTAAGGATCACGCCGCAGATCAGTCCGAAACCAACGGTTGTATGGATGGATTTCTGTAGATTCGCAATGTCTCTGGCACCGTAATATTTGGCAACGATGACACCAGATCCGATGGCGATTCCATTAAAAAGACCGACCATAAGAAAGATCAGATTACCGGAAGAGCTGACAGCGGCAAGCGCAGAGCTTCCAAGAAAATTTCCAACGATCAGAGAGTCGGCGGTGTTATATAGCTGCTGAAAAAGGTTTCCCCAGAAAAGCGGAATCGCAAAAGCAACGATACGCTTCCAGATGGAGCCTTCGGTCATCAGTTTGGCTGAAGATTTTGACATAGAATATTTCCCCCGTTTCTTAAGTCATTACTTTTAAGTATAAGGTGCGGCAGAGGGAAAGTCAATGAAAATGAGGTTCGGTAAAAATGCATGTTATCCTTCATGAAACCGAGAAAGAAACTGTTTTGTTCTCTCTTCACTTGGATTTTCAAACACCTGACACGGATCACCCTGTTCAACGATGCGTCCGTCGTCCATAAAGATCACATGATCAGCAACGTCACGGGCAAATGCCATTTCATGAGTTACGATGATCATCGTAGTATTTGATCAGCAAGCTCGCGGATAACTTTTAATACTTCTCCGGTCAGTTCCGGATCCAGTGCAGAAGTCGGTTCATCAAACAGAGGATGTCCGGTTGCAGGGCAAGTGCCCTTGCAATAGCAACTCGCTGGCATTGTCCGCCGGAAAGCTGATGCGGATAATTGTCCATCCGGTTATCCACCCCATCTGTGTCAGAAGAACCTTTGCCTGTACCTCGATGGCGGTCAGGATTTCACGTTTTCTTTCTTTAAAATCCGGCTGCTCTGCGGCGAGAAGCTTTTTGGCAAGCATTACATTTTCCAGAGCGGTATACTGCGGAAACAGATTAAAGTTCTGGAACACCAGACCAAAATGCAGTCGTTTTTTACGGATCACGGATTCTTGAGTGGTTGCCGGGACAGAGGCATCAAAAAGTGTTTCGCCATTTACCCGGATAATTCCGTTATCCGGATGTTCCAGAAAGTTCAGGCAGCGGAGAAGCGTTGTCTTTCCACTTCCGGAAGATCCGATGATGGAACAGCCTGTCCTTTTTCCAGGTTAAATCCAACGTCTTTTAAGACAGGAGTCTTATTAAAAGATTTACTGATATGTTCTACTTCTAAGATTGGCATAAATATGAATTCTCCTTATCTGAAATATTCCAGTTTCTTTTCAAGGCGTCCGAGAAGAACGGTCAGGATACCATTGAAAAATAAGATAATAAACAGCGGTAAAGAACAGCGGCCAGATGGCACCGGAGATGCCATGTGAGCCTTTCATAAATGCCTGTCCTGCCCAGATGATCTCCTGCAGCGCGATAATACGTGCAAGAGAAGTATCTTTTACCAGGGTGATGATCTCATTTGACATCGGTGGTACGATGCGTTTGATCATCTGAAGGAGTGTGATCTTGAAAAAGATCTGATGCTTTGTCATGCCAAGTACAAGACCGGCTTCTTTCTGACCTTCCGGAACACCCTGGATTCCACCGCGGTAGATTTCTGAAAAATAACAGGCGTAATTGATGATAAAAGATACGGCTGCTGCAAGGAATCGTCCTGTTTCACCACCACCCCAGATCGGGTTATGTAAGACCAGCCCGGGGAAATAGTAGATGATCAGAAGCTGGATCATCAGCGGGGTACCACGGATTACCCAGACGATCAGTCTCGCAAGCCAGCTAAGAGGCTTGAAATGAGATATGGACCAAAGGCAATGACCAGTCCGAGAGGAAGGGCACCGACCAGCGTCACAATAAATAATTTTAAAGTTTGTAAAAAGCCGACATTCAGTGCTGACACTACGACCGGCATTTGTTTCATAATCAGATCCATAAAAAGTTCCTGCCTTAAATATTATTTCTGCTCAATGATGGCATCCTGAACCCCATAGGTTTCAGCGCATTTCTTCATAGAACCATCATTGTAGCTTGTCTTGAAGAATTCGTTCAGCTTGTCTGCAAGGTCGGAACCTTTGCGGAATCCAACTCCATATTTTTCGGTAGTAAGCTCAACGGTATGAGTCAGATTTTCGTATCCGGTACCTTTTCCGACCATGGCACCGGCCATCAGAAGGTCGATGATTGCTGCATCAGAGGTTCCGGCTGCAACTTCCATCAGGCATCAGACTGTGAAGAAACCGCAGTGTAGTCATATCCTTCTCCGCTTACAGCTTCTTCTCCGGCACTTCCGGATTCAACTGCAAAAGAAAGATCCTTCAGACTGTCTTTGTCCTGATATTTGTCTGCTTTATCAGAAGGAACAACCACTACCTGCGCATTGTTACAGTAAGCGGAGGTGCATGCCATTGCGCTGGTTACTTCATCAGTAAGTGTCATACCATTCCATACGCAGTCGATGGTTTTTCCATCCAGCTCCATGACTTTATTGTCCCAGTCGATCTCGACAAATTCAGCATCAACGCCAAGACTTTTTGCAAATGCTTTTGCCATATCAGCATCAAAACCGATCCATTCATCGTTATCATCTTTGTAATCCATTGGTTCAAAATCAGTGATTCCAACTACCAGGGTTCCTTTGTCATGAACGTATTCTACATCGCTTTTGGATGCTTTTTTTGAATCATCTGAAGTTTTTGTATCGGAAGATGAACCTCCGCATGCTGCAAGGGATAATACCATTGCTGAAGTAAGTGCAAGTGCTGTTATTTTTTCATAATAATCGCTCCTCATATAATTTCAAAAAATGTCACGTCACTATATTATCAATCTACCATACTAAAGTCAACCAAAACTTGCTATTTACTTTCTTTTTTGATAAAGATACAATAAGAAATACAGAAATTACTGTAGAAAGAGTAAAACAGAGGAATATAAATATATGGAAACAAATGAGATTATTGTTCACCATGCGACGGAGAATAACCTGAAAAATGTATCTATCCGGATACCAAAGCATCAGATCACCGTATTTACCGGAGTATCAGGTTCCGGGGAAATCTTCGCTGGTTCTGGATACTCTTGCGGCGCAGTCGCGCAGGGAGTTAAACGATACTTTTCCAAGCTTTGTACAGCAGTATCTTCCAAAATACGGAAGACCGCATGTGGAACGGATCGAGAATCTTCCGGCAGCAATTGTGATCAATCAGAAAAAGCCGGCTCCGAATCAGCGGTCGACGGTTGGAACTTATACGGATACCTATACCCTTCTGAGGCTTTTATTTTCCAGAGTGGGACAGCCTTTTGTCGGTTATTCGGACAGCTTTTCATTCAATCATCCACAGGGATGCTGCCTGCGGTGTAACGGACTTGGGGAAGTGACAGATCTGGATGTACACAAGCTGGTAGATTTTGATAAATGTCTGAATGATGCCGGAGTGATCCATTATGTGGCATTTGAGCCGGGGCAGTGGAGATGGATCCGTTATGCAAACAGCGGATTGTTTGATCTGGATAAGAAGATTAAAGACTATTCCGAAGAAGAACTGGAACTGTTTTTGTATTCACCGCAGATACGTCTTAAGAATCCACCGGAAGGATGGCCGAAAACTGCGAAATACGAAGGTCTTGTGCATCGGATGTACCGCAGTGTCCTAAATTCGGAAGAAGGAAAACTTCACAGGGAGTTATTGGATCCGATCACCAGTCATGGAGTTTGTCCGGAGTGTAATGGGGCAAGATTGAATCAGAAGGTGTTGTCCTGCAAAATTGACGGGAAAAATATTGCTGATGTAATAAAACTTCCATTATCCGAGCTGCGTGCGTGGATTGACCAAATAGAAGATCCGCTTGCAAAAGATATTCAGGATACACTGCATACCAAACTGTCTGCCCTTATAGATATCGGACTGGGATATCTGTCTCTGGACAGAGGGTTATCTACTTTATCTGGTGGAGAGATCCAGAGATGCAAGATTGCAAAATGCCTGAATTCCTCGCTTTCTGATTTGTTGTATATTCTGGATGAACCGAGTGCAGGGCTTCATAATCATGATATTGAGCGGATGCGCCGTGCACTGGAAAAATTGAGAGATGGTGGAAATACGGTTGTTCTGGTGGAGCATCACCGGAAAATGATCGAGATGGCCGATCACATTGTGGAAATGGGTCCGGAACCGGGAATGGCCGGTGGAAGAGTTTTATTTGAAGGCAGTTATAAGGAACTTTTAAAGAGTGATACGCCGACCGGAGAAGAGATGCGGCTTACTACTTCTCTAAAAGCAAAGGCAAGGGAAGCGAAAGGAATATGGCGGATGGAGCATATCCATCTTCACAATCTGAAGGACATTACCATCGAATTTCCAATAGGAAATCTGGTTGTGATCGCTGGTGTTGCCGGATCCGGAAAAAGTTCTCTGATGGAAAGCTTTTACCGCAGTATGGGAGAGGATGTGGTGTTTGTAAGCCAGCGCGCTGCAGGTGCAAGTCTCAGATCCACTCCGGCGACCTATCTGGGAGTCGCAGATGAAATCCGGAAAATATTTGCAAAGCGGTGCGGTCAGAAGGCATCTTTGTTTTCTTTTAACGGCGCAGGAAAGTGTCCGGCATGTAAGGGAAAAGGAGTGATCGTATCGGATATGGCATTTATGGATGACATCGAGACGACCTGTGATGTGTGTAAAGGACTTCGGTATTCAAAAGAAGTTTTGCAATACGAAGTAGATGGAAAGAATATTGCGGAAGTGATGGATTTGACTGTTGCACAGGCAGAGGAATTCTTCAGGGGAACAAAGATCAGCGAAGCGCTGGAGCCTCTGGAAAAAGTAGGACTTTCTTATCTGCACCTAAATCAGGCACTTTCTACTTTATCCGGCGGAGAGTTGCAGCGAATGAAGTTTGCTTCCTATCTCGGAAGTAAAGACCGTATTTTCATTCTTGATGAGCCGACAAACGGATTGCATATCAAGAATGTCCGGAGTCTGTTAAAGCTTCTGAACCAGATGGTGGATGAAGGGAATTCCATTTTTGTTATTGAACATAACATAGAATTTATCAAATCCGCTGATTATGTGGTAGAATTAGGACAGAAGGAGGAGATGCCGGAGGAAGACTGCTGTTTGTCGGTACACCGTCTGAGATGAAAAAGAGTGAAAAATCTGTCACGGCAGAATATTTATGATGTGAGTGTCAAAAGTAAATTTTGCCACTCACTGATGTAACCGGATTGCTCCATGCTACGCAATCCCCCTATTTATAATTATAAAAATTTACAGAAACAGAAATATTTACCAAAAAGATAGAAGAAAAGGAGACGAACGCTATGAAACTAATGATTGCATCAGATATCCACGGATCCGCATATTATTGTCTGGAAATGCTGGATGCGATGAAAAAAGAATGCCCGGACAGACTGTTACTTCTGGGCGACATCCTGTATCATGGACCAAGAATGATCTTCCGCTGGAATACGAACCCAAAAAGGTAATTAAAATGTTAAATGAAGTTAAAGAGAAATTATTCTGTGTACGCGGAAACTGTGACACAGAGGTAGACCAGATGGTACTGGATTTTCCGATCATGGCAGATTATGCAGTGATCCCGTGCGGCAACAGGATTATTTACGCCACTCACGGACACCATCATAACGTCATGACCCCAATCCCAATGCAGCCAGGAGATATTCTCCTCCACGGTCACACCCACGTACCGGCCTGGGAACCATTCGGAAATGAGAACCTCTACCTCAACCCAGGTTCCGTTTCATCCCAAAAGAAAACAGCGCCCACAGTTACATGATCCTGGAAGACGGTATCGCGAAATGGAAAAACCTATACGGTGAAGTTTACCACGAACTGATGCTGTAGTTATTTTACTAAAGAACAAGAAAATATTGAACAAAATAAAACCCCATAAATGTCGACATTCGCCAATGTACATCCGACAATTTATGTAATAAAATGAAACTAAGAAAAGCAAAGGAGAGCCTAATAACATGAGAGCTTACGAAAGATTTTTAAACTACGTTCCGGTATGGACAACCAGTGATGAGACAAGCGATACTGTCCCGTCAGCAGACAGAGAGCTGGTACTGGCAAGAATGCTTGTAGAAGAGATGAAAGATCTTGGAATCGCAGATGCAAGAGTGGACGACAAAGGATATGTATATGGACACATCCCTGCAACTCCTGGATGCGAAGACAAGCCGTCGCTTGGTCTGGTTGCGCATATGGACACTGTGCAGATGCATCGGGCGAAAATATAAAGCCACAGATCATTGAGAATTATGACGGGAAGGACGTTGTCCTGAAAGGTTCCGGAGATATTCTGAAAGTAGATGAGTTCCCGTACCTTGCAGAATTAAAGGGCAGAACTCTGATCACAACTGACGGAACCACACTTCTTGGGGCAGATGACAAGGCGGGTATCGCAGAGATTCTTACCGTGGCAGAAGAGATCATCAAAGAAGGACTTCCGCATGGAAAGATCTGCATCGGATTTACACCGGATGAAGAGATTGCAAGAGGAGCAAAGCATTTTGATGTAGAAGGTTTTGGTGCTGACTATGCTTACACTTTGGACGGTGATGAGGAAGGCGAGATTCAATTCGAGAACTTCAATGCATCTACTGCATTTATCACCATTCACGGTGTCAGCGTACATACGGGATCAGCAAAAGACGTGATGGTTAATTCACAGACCATTGCGACCGAGATCCACCAGATGCTTCCGGTAAATGAAAGACCGGAGACAACCGAAGGATATGAAGGATTCTATCATCTGGTCAGCGTGCAGGGAAATGTGACAACGACTAAGATGAAATATTTTATCCGTGATTTTGATCGCAGACTTTTGACGCAAGAGCACAGAAACTTCGTGATATCGCAGAAGAGATGAATAAAAAGTACGGCGAAGGAAAAGTGGAAGTTGAGATTGTGGAATCTTATTACAACATGCGCGAAAAGATTGAACCGTGCATGCAGTTGATCGATTACGCAAAAGCAGCGATTGAGCATGCAGGTATTACACCAATCGTGTCACCGGTCCGTGGGGGAACAGATGGTGCAAGACTCAGCTTCAAAGGACTTCCGTGTCCGAATCTTGGAACGGGCGGACATGCATTCCATGGCGTATTTGAGCATATCACAGTAGAAGGAATGGATAAAGCAGTCCTTATTGTAAAAGACATCATTAGACAGTTTGCAGAATAAAGGGAAATTTAATAGAATTAAAGGAAATGTATGAAAATACGAGAGAGGTAAAATTATGTCTGATAATAAGAAAATCACAGTGGTGACGCTGGCATTTATGGCATTTTCAACAGTATGGGGATTTGGAAATGTATTGAACGGATTCATCTATTTTAACGGAATTCAGGTAATACTAAGCTGGGTTATGATGTTTGTGCTGTATTTTATTCCGTATTCACTGATGGTTGGGGAACTGGGATCGGCTTTTAAAAACAGCGGTGGCGGTGTAACTCATGGGTTTACGATACAATAGGTCCGAAGGTAGCCTATTATGCAGGCTGGACCTACTGGGCATGCCATATTACGTACATTGCCAGCAAAGGAAGCGGAAGCCTGAAAGCCCTCAGCTGGGCAGTATTCCGTAACGCAGAGACTTATGATACATTCCCGACGATTGGCGTACAGATGGCAACACTGGGGGTATTCCTGATCGGATGTTTCATTGCGAGTAAAGGAATGAATCCGCTGAAAAAGCTGCTTTCTCTTGCCGGGACCAGTATGTTTGTAATGTCGATTTTATATATTATCATGATGCTTGCAGCACCGGCGATCAATCCTGGCGCAGACTATGTAACGATTGATTTCAGCCTGAAGAATCTGATTCCGAACTTAATATCGGATATTTTTTCATCGCTTTCAATCCTTGTATTTGCAGTCGGAGGATGTGAAAAAATTTCGCCTTATGTAAATAAAGTAGAAAATCCAAGCAAAGGCTTCCCGAAAGGAATCATTGCAATGACTGCTATGGTACTGGTATGCGCAATGCTGGGAACGATCGCGATGGGAAGAATGTTTGACCCGGTGGTAATTAACGCCAGTGAAGAATCTTTTAATTCTTATGCGGCAAATGGTTCTTACTGGGCATTCCAGAAACTGGGTGAGTACTATCACATTGGAGATACTTTCCTGATCATCTATGCACTCTGTAACCTGATCGGACAGTTTTCAATTCTGATCCTGAGTATCGATGCACCGCTGCGTATGCTTCTGGATAACGAAAAAACGGCACAGTATATTCCTTCAGGGCTTCGTAAAAAGAATAAATATGGTGCGTATTCCAATGGTATTAAACTGGTTTTGGTGCTTGCAGGGGCAATCATCGTAGTGCAGACCTTCCTTCCGGGAGCAGCAGCGGTTCTCCAGCAGCTTACCAGGCTGAATTCCGTATGTATGCCGCTTCGTTATACCTGGGTATTTGTGGCTTACATTGCGCTTCGTAAGGCATATGACCGGATTCCGGCAGAATACCGTTTTGTGAAAAATCAGAAGATCGCATACTTCTTCGGAGGATGGTGTTTATTTGTGACACTGATCTGTTGTATAATGGGAATGTATAACAAAAATCCATTTACCTTTGCAATGAATGTGATCACACCGGTAGTGCTGACTGCACTTGGAATTATCATGCCGAAGCTTGCCGAACGTGAACGTGCAAAAGAATCTGGAAAATAAAGGCTGAAATGCCAGGAGGAACATTATGGATAACCAGACAATTAAAGAACTCACATCATTTATAAAGAACTCGCCGACTGCTTTCCATGCAGTAAAATCAATCCGGGATATTCTTACAAAAGAAGGATTTCAGGAGCTGAAAGAGTCGGAAAAATGGAAAATAGAAAAAGGCGGAAAATATTATGTGACCCGTAACCATTCCAGCATTCTTGCATTTAAAGTCGGAAACCAACTGGATGAGTACAGCTTTCATGTAACTGCGTCCCACAGTGACTCACCGACCTTTAAGATCAAAGAGAATGCAGAGATTGAGGTGAAGAAAAAATACACGGTTCTGAATACAGAAGGTTATGGCGGAATGATCTGTTCTACCTGGTTTGACCGTCCGTTATCGGTAGCAGGGCGCGTAATTGTAAAGACGGACAGTGGAATGGAGACCAGACTGGTCAAGGTAGAAAGAGATCTTCTGATGATTCCAAGTCTTGCAATCCATATGGACCGCGCAGTCAATGAAGGCCGTGCGATCAACAAACAGGTAGACATGCTTCCGGTTTTTGCTGGATCGGCAAAAGAACCGGGTGAGATGAAAAACTGATCGCAGAAGAGATTGGCGTAGAAGAAGAGAAGATTTATGGTATGGATCTGTTCCTGTATAACCGAATGGAGCCATCTGTATGGGGAAGAGAGAATGAATTCTTATCCTGTCCACAGCTGGATGATCTGCAGTGTGCGTTTGCGTCGCTGAATGGTTTCCTTGCAGGAGAAAATGCAAAGAATATCAATGTTTTTGCTGCTTTGACAATGAAGAGGTTGGATCAGGAACCAAGCAGGGAGCAGCATCGACACTGTTGTCGGATGTGCTTTGGCGGATCAACAAGGCACTGGGAAAGGATGAGGAAGATTTCTATCGTGCAGTTGCCGGAAGTTTTATGCTGAGCTGTGATAATGCACATGCAGTACACCCGAATTATCAGCAGAAGACAGATGTAAATAACTGTAACTATATGAACGAAGGAATCGTGATCAAATCTCATGCCGGTCAGAAATATACCAGTGATGCAGTAAGTATTGCGATTTTCAAGGCAATCTGTGAAAAGGCAGGTGTACCGGTGCAGTTTTTGCCAACCGTTCGGATGCGGCAGGTGGAAGTACACTGGGAAATATTGCAATGGCGCAGGTATCCATGAATACCGTGGATATCGGACTTCCGCAGCTCGCAATGCATTCGGCTTATGAGACTTCCGGTGTAAAGGATACCGGTTATCTGATCGAGGCATCCAAAGAATTTTACAGCTGTCATATCAAGGCAGCAGGCGATGGTTTGTTTGAAATTGCATAAAGAAGTATTTGCAGAGAGTTCCGGAAGAACTCTCTGCAAGTTTTCCGAATCTGGAAGAAGGCGTATTTCGAGGAACGATAGAAAAATAAAATTCAGAGTGCATTCTAATTTTTTATAGACAGGAAAGAAACTGTCCTGTTATAATAATTATGGTGTCAGATCACCGAAATGGCAGAGAATGAGTAACAAGGTTGGGTAAAAGGAATGGCAGAATTAATATATCGAACACTAAGAGAAAATATTGCAGATATTATCCGGAAGAGGATCATTTACCAGGAGCTGGAGCCGGGACAGAAGATTGTGGAACAGGATCTGGCAAAGGAATTTAAGACAAGCAGGGCTCCGATTCGTGAGGCACTTAGACAGCTGGAAAATGAAGGACTTATAGAATATGTAAGAAATGCAGGATGCTCTGTAAAAGAAATTACACTGGAAGAATCATTTGAAATTTACCTTATGCGGGCGAATTACGAAACCATGGCAGTGAAGCTGATGGGAGGAAACGTTCCAGAGGATACCATTTGCCGGATGGAAGAAGTGCTGGAAAAAATGAAAAAACTGGATGAAGAGCAGTTTGACCAGGTTTTTGTCTATGATAACCAGATGCATGGACTGCTTGTAGAGATGACTGGTATGACAAGGCTCTATAAAGCATGGAAAGAGCTGAATTATGGAAATATTGTTACGGGCTTCAGCCTGAGCACGGATAAAAAGCGTGTGTTAGAAAGACAGTATCCGATTCATAAAGAACTGGTGGATGCCTGCAGGGAAAAGAACAAGGAGAAAATCTGTCACGTTCTTTCCGAACATTACATGAGAACGATCCGAAGGCTTTTGAAAGAGCAGGGATTGTCGGAAGAGGATTCCGGATTTTCATTTGATTTTCTTGTCTAGGATACAGAGAGAGGTTACAGTCTTTAGATAGTAGTAAATGGATAAATATTAATAATGAAGAGATGTGGATAGTAATATTCCACATCTTTTTTTGCTGTGTTTTGTTGAATTATAACAAAAAAAGAGTGTAAGACATGAGCTGTATTGAAAAAGTGGTGAAGTTATGCTATATTACTTATAAAGGATGACGATTGTCGACAGTCGCCAAAACAGAAAGGAAATAAAAAAGTAATGGGAAAAGCACAGACTAATGAAAAACATCCAAAAGGCTTTTATGCCTGTTGTATCACATTTATGTTTGAACGCCTGGCATTTTACGGAGCAAAGCCAATCTTGCTTCTATTCCTGATCACTGCAACTTTACAGGGTGGTCTTGGTATTGAGCGAACAGATGCGGCAGTCATGGCAGCGAATCTGACAGCGTACACCTATATGGCACCGCTGATCGGAGGAATTATCTCTGACAGATGGCTGGGAGCGAGATATGCGATCTCTCTGGGATATATTATCATGGCAATCGGATATCTGGTAGGCTGGAAGGCAACAGGTCCGGGAATGGTCAATCTGATGATCATTCTTGTATCGATTGGAACCGGTCTTTTCAAAGGAAACTTAAACGCTCTGATCGGAAGACAATATCAGAACAAAGAGCTTCTGGATGCTGCATTTTCCATTCAGTATTCTTATGTAAATGTTGGGGCTTTCGTAGGTTCACTGCTTACCGGATTTTTGTATCTCCACTTATTTAAAAAAGGCGATGTGCTTGGATTCCGTCAGTGCTTCTTTGTGGCATCGATCTGGTGCATCGTTGGTCTGGCATGGTTTGTGCTGAACTGGAAAAACCTTCAGGGACAGGGTGTGAAACCATTCAAGTATCTTACGGATGAGAATGGAAATGTGATCGGGTCTAACGAAAAGAAAGAAGATGGGAAGAACGACAAGCAGCCGCTTACAAAATTGGAAAGAAACCGTATGATAGCGATCATTCTTGTATCGGCACTCTCTGTTATCTTCTGGCTGTTCTACTATCAGCAGGATCTTGCGCTTGTCATTTATATGACCGATTATGTGAAGATGAGTATTGGCTCTTTTGACATTCCGCCGTCATGGGTTACTACTACATGGAACGGACTTTTGTGTGTCGTTCTTGGTGGTGTGATGGCAGCCATCTGGAAGAAACTTGCCGAGCGTCCGCAGGGCGATATGAATATGTTTAAGAAAGTAGCACTTGGCTTCCTTTTTGTAGGACTTGCGTTTGGAGTAATGGTTGTTTGTGAACTGGTTCGCGGAGTTGGCGTAGATGCTTCTGTAAAAGCAAGCGTTTTCTGGCCATTCCTGTTTGTAACGGTTATTACAATCGGAGAGATGTGTTTCTCACCGCTGCGTAATGCATTTGTAAGTAAGTATGCGCCGAAGAAATATCTCTCACTTTTGATGGGGGTTATCGCAATTTCTACATTTGGCGCAAACAAGTTAAGCCCGTTTGTACAGGCATTTATTGAAAAATTTGATGTGTTCCCTGTATTTGTTGGAATCACAGTCATTATGTTAGTATTTACAGCACTTATCTTCTTGGCTAACAAGAAGCTGAACAGCCTTGTTGAAGGGAAAGAAGAAGCTTAAATGATTCTGCCAAAAAGAGAAAAAAGAAGTCCGGTGATCGAAGGAAAGATCACCGGATTTTCTTTTAACCGAGCATTTCGATAAATGCCCCGAGTCTTGTATTGATCTGTGCCTGGTCACCAGAAGAATAGTCTGTATTGATTGCAATATACGGAAGTCCTTTTTCTTTGGTGACAAAGGTGCGGATCGCATCGGACTCAATGGCAAAGGTATGACATGCCTGCAGAAGGACCTCAACGACACCATCTACCTGATATTCATCAATCTGGCATCAAGCGCCTCGAGACGTCCCGGGTTCGGACTCATGACCGAACAGTTTACACGAAGATATTTTTCGGCGATTGCAGTGATTGGATCCTTTGTCTCATCAATCGGATCTTTTTTCTCACGTGGACCGCAACAGTTCTCAAAGCCGACAACATCTGCTCCGAGTTCTTCAATCTGGCGTACAATTTTGTCGATCACGCCGGTGGTCGGACATCCGGTAATGAGAACTCTCGGACGGGATGGTTTGCCTTTATATTCCTTTTCATAAAGCTCTTTAAGCTCAGCGGTACGGTGTTCCAGGTATTTGATTTTTTCTTCCAGATCAACCGTGAATTCGTTCGAGGAAATAACCGTGTTGATCTCATAACCGGTAATCGGAGTCGGTTTTAAGCGTCCAATCTCAAAGAAGTCAAGGACGGCCTTGCGTTCCCGGTTGCGAAGATGGATTGCTTTGCGGATCTGCTCATCTGTGATCCTTATGTGATAGAAATCCTCCAGATCTTCTTTGACGCTGATTACCTCCTGTTTCCAGAATTCCAGCGCACCGCGGCCTGTTTTTCCTGGCGGAAGCTGCATAATATGGCAGTGCTTAAGCTCGGACATCAGTTCATACATTTTCTTTTTTCCATCGCAGGTTGTCTCTGCGAGTACCATGTCCGAAAAATAGAAGAATGGACAGCGGTCAGCGAGGGCGGCACCGTAGCTTGCTTGATCAGAGGACAAAGGTTCTGTGGCAGTCTGGTCTCTGCGATCGGGATATTGTCATCTCCGATCCCGCAAAGTACAACTGCAGCTGCGTCTGCAGCTTCAATCAGTTCCCATGGGGTGTAGGTACAGAAAACTCCGACAATTCTGCGCCCGGACTCCTTCAGCTCTTTCATTTTCAGAAAAGCATTCTTTCTTGCTTCCGGATAGGTTTCAAAATCTTCCGGTAATTTTAAATTGGTCATTTTCAGATCTCCTTTTTTATAAATGATAGTTTTATCATAAGTGTTTTTAAACGAGATGTATAATTGATATTTTTTATAAAAGAAGGAAATTTAAAAGATAGTTTTCTAATAGAAATTCTTAAGAATTCATGATGTCCAGGAGGAATAGCATTGTGATTGGATTCAAAATAAGGTATATTGAAAACAGGAACG
>ENA-OQLB01000657-OQLB01000657.1-human-gut-metagenome-genome-assembly--contig:-NODE-657-length-18358-cov-2.183808_pt1 | contig 18358 bp, 28 predicted proteins | sample MGYA00242656_ERZ504813 | MGnify/ENA primary metagenome ERZ504813 (study PRJEB26092, sample SAMD00036388) | human gut metagenome | host: Homo sapiens | study: EMG produced TPA metagenomics assembly of... | reverse complement strand
ACAAGTTTTTTTGCCCCCTTTTTCGTCTTTTGGACTTTTTTTATTCCCAGTTTTTCTTCCCCGTTTTTATTCCTGTTTTTTGTCTTTCCATTTTTCTTATTTATAATATATAAGCAGAGCGAGTGCTTCTAAGGCATTTCTACCCCAAAAAGCATCCGCTCTTATTCTTATCTTATCATCTCATCAGAAGTAGCACTTGATCTGGAACCGATCGGCACTGTCCTGCTTTTTCTCCACCACGATATGCTCATGGTTGAAGTCGAAGTGTACCGGCGTACACAGATCGGTGTTACGGGTCAGGCGCAGCAGCTCCTGCACCCGCTTTTCTCCTCCGGCACATAGAACAGATAGCTCACGCCTCCTTCCTTGCGCGGCCTGTGCGGCCGATGCGGTGGGTGTAGTGCTCATTGTCGCCGGGGACATCGTAATTGATGACAGCATCCACATCCGAGACGTCGATGCCGCGGGCCGCCACATCGGTGGCTACCAGCACATTCAGCTTTCCGTCCCGGAAGTCTGCATGATGCGGTTGCGCTCGTTCTGGGAGAGGTCGCCGTGGAGACAGTCCACAGAGAAGCCCAGACGAGCCAGCTGGTTCGCCAGAGCCGCCGTATTGAATTTGGTATCGCAGAAGACCATGACCCGCTTGTAGCCCTCCCCAATGATGATCTGGGCCAGATCGGACAGTTTGTTGCGTCCGGAGGTCTCCAGCATATACTGGGTGATCTTGGGCTGGCTCTCCTCTTTGGCTGGACAGTGATCTCCTCGGCGTCCTTCTGATACATCCAGCCGATGTCCATCACCTCGCGGCTGATGGTGGCCGAGAACATCGAGAGGGACTTGCGGGCCTTCATCAGGCCGATGATATGCTTCACGTCCTTATAGAAGCCCATATTCAGCATCTCGTCGGCCTCGTCGAGGACCACCTGTGTCACATGGTCGAGGTCGATATTGTGGTGCTTGTAGTGGTCCATGAGGCGGCCCGGGGTCGCCACCACGATCTGACAGCCCTCGGCGAGGCGCTTGGCCTGCTTTTCCATATTCGCACCGCCGTAAACGCAGACCACCTGCACTTCCGGCATAAAATAGGTCAGCCCGGTGAGTTCTTCAGCGATCTGCTGGGCCAGCTCACGGGTGGGGGCCAGAATAACGGCCTGCGGGGCTTTGAGGGCCGGGTCGATGTGCTCGGCCACCGGGATGCCGAAAGCGCAGGTCTTGCCAGTGCCGGTAGGGCCTTGGCGATGACGTCACGCCCGGCCAGCATGACGGGGATGGTCTTTTCCTGCACCTCGGTCATTTCCGCAAAGCCCATCCGCTCTACGGCCTTATGGATGGCCTCGCTGCACTGTAATTCGCTGTAAAGCATGGATTCCTCTACTCCGTTCTTTTTCTTTTCTCTTCCGCGCAATGCCCTCTGAGGGCCGCTTTTCGTTATGATATGCCCAGTATACCATGAAAATCGCATTCTGTCAGCAAAAAAAGCGCCGCATCCCGGGTCAAGGATGCGGCGCTTTTGGTTCAGGTCCTATCAGGCAGTCTCTTCGACGCTCTTGGCAGCACGGCCAGACTCAAGCTTCTGCTTGAAGCGGCACTGGCCTTGAAGCCGGGGATAGAGGTAGACTCCAGACGGCTGGAGACCTTGGTCTTGGGATTGGTGTAAGCCTTCGGCTTGCGGGGCCGCATCTCAAAGCGGCCAAAGCCAGCGATGGTGACCTTTTCGTCGGCACGCAGGCAATCGGCGATCTGGTCAAACAGTGCATCCATCGTGGTCTCGACCTGAGCTTCGGTAAAGCCGGTCTTGCGTGCCACGGTTTCGATCATCTGGGAACGAGTCATGTATCTATATCCTCCTGGAACGTCCAAAAGTAACGTCTTTTGGCAAATTTTGCGTTGATGAGTATAACAAATGCAGCCCTTCATTACGAGGGGCTGCGCACAAACGGTATATTTTTGCGCACGAAGTAATAAGGCAGGATTATTTTTTATGATACAGCGTTGCAATATCCACCAGCGGGATGTCCTTCATGCTGTGGTCGCTGCGCAGGCAGTTGACCAGAGCGTTGGCGGTATCCACGGCGGTGATGCAGGGGATGCTGAGCTCCACGGCCTTGCGGCGCAGGCGGACGGAATCGCGCTTGGGGTCGCGGCCCTTGGCGCTGGTGGAGAAGACATAGTCCACCAGACCGCTCTGCAGCAGGTCCACGATATTCGGCGCTTCACCGGACATATTCCGCACCTCGTTGCAGGGGACCATGTGCTTGTTGAGCCATGCACAGGTGCCGGAGGTGCCGTAGAGCTTATAGCCCATGCTCTTGAGCTTCCAGGCGATGTCCACGAACTCAGGCTTGTCGCTGTCCTTCACGGTGAAGATGCAGCAGGAAGCCGGGCCGGGGGTCTTGAAGGTGTAGCCCGCGCCGATAAGACCCTTGAGCAGGGCGTCGTGGAAGTTGAGGGCAATGCCCAGCACCTCGCCGGTAGACTTCATCTCCGGGCCGAACTGGGTATCGACGCGTGGAGCTTCTCGAAGCTGAAGACAGGCACCTTGACGGCCACATAGGGGGCGTTGGGGTGCAGACCGGTGCCGTAGCCATATCGGTGAGCTTCTCGCCGAGGCAGCAGCGGACGGCCAGATCGACCATCGGGACGCCGGTGACCTTGGAGATATACGGCACGGTACGGGAAGAACGGGGGTTGACCTCGATGACGTACACCTTGCCGTTGGAGACCGCATACTGGACGTTGACCAGACCGGTGACGTGGAGCTCACGGGCAAAGCGGCCGGTGTAGTCCACCATGGTGTCTATCTCGGCCTGAGTCAGGTGCTGGGCCGGGTAGACGCAGATGGAGTCGCCGGAGTGGACGCCGGTGCGCTCCACCTGCTCCATGATGCCGGGGATGAGGTAGTTCTCGCCGTCGCAGATGGCGTCCACCTCGCACTCGGTACCCATGATGTACTTATCCAGCAGGACGGGGTGGTCCATATCGACGTGCTCGGTGATGACGCCCATGTACTCGATGACGTCGGCCTTCGTGTAGGCCACGATCATGTTCTGACCGCCGAGGACGTAGGAAGGACGCATCAGGACAGGCAGGCCGATCTCGTCGGCTGCGGCCAGAGCCTCTTCCAGATTGAAGACAGTGCGGCCGGGTGCGCGGGGGATGCTGCAGCGCTCCAGCAGCTCATCGAAGCGCTCACGGTCTTCGGCCTCGTCGATGGCATCCGCCGGGGTGCCGAGGATGGGCAGACCGATCTCGTCCATATGCTTTGCCAGCTTGATGGCAGTCTGACCGCCGAACTGAACAACGCAGGCGTCGGGCTTCTCAGTAGCGATGATATTATCCACGCTCTCGGGGTTCAGCGGGTCGAAATACAGGCGGTCGCCGGTGTCGAAGTCAGTGGAGACCGTCTCGGGGTTGTTGTTGACGAGGATAGCCTCACAGCCGTGCTTCTTGAGGGTCCAGACGCAGTGGACAGAGCAGTAGTCGAACTCGATGCCCTGACCGATGCGGATGGGGCCGGAACCGAAGACGAGGACTTTCTTTTTCCTGGGCTCGCCCTTCTCGGCGGCCTTGGCCTCCTTCTCCGCGATGAACTCGGCGGCTTCGTTGTCGCGTCGTAGGTGGAGTAGAAGTAAGGGGTGTTGGCCGAAAACTCAGCGGCACAGGTATCGACCATCTTAAAGCCGGCGCGGTAGTTCTCCACGGGGAGCTTGTCCACCTTGGCCAGACGCTTGATGGTCTTATCCTGGAAGCCGTACTTCTTGGCTTCCTTGTACTGGGCCTCGCTCAGGACGCCCTCGCACTTGGCCAGACCCTTTTCGAGGTCTGCCAGATGCTGCATCTTGTCGAGGAACCACCAGTCGATCTTGGTGATGCGGTAAATGGTCTCGTGGTCGATGCCGCGCTTGAGGGCCTCATAGACGCAGAAGACGCGCTCGGCATCCTGCACATGCATGTGGTCCACGATCTCGTCGTCGCTCAGCTCCTCGAAGGGCTTGTGGGTCAGGGTGTCCATGCCCAGCTCGATGGAAGAGACGGCCTTCATCATGGCAGCCTCGAAGCTGTTGCCGATGCTCATGACCTCGCCGGTGGCCATCATCTGGGTCCCCAGAGACTTGTCGGCGTAGACGAACTTATCAAAGGGCACTTCGGGTACTTGACCACGATGTAGTCCAGCGCAGGCTCGAAGCAGGCGCAGGTCTTGCCGGTGACGTCGTTGGTGATCTCATCCAGCGTGTAGCCGATGGCGATTTTGGTCGCCACCTTGGCGATGGGGTAGCCGGTGGCCTTGGAAGCCAGAGCGGAAGAACGGGACACACGGGGGTTGACCTCGATGACCGCGTAGTCAAAGCTGTCGGGCTTCAGGCAAACTGGCAGTTGCAGCCGCCCTCAATGCCCAGCTCGGTGATGATATCCAGCGCAGCGGTGCGCAGCATCTGGTACTCGTGGTCGCTCAGGGTCTGGGAGGGTGCCACGACCACGGAGTCACCGGTGTGGATGCCGACAGGGTCAAGGTTCTCCATGTTGCAGACGGTGATGACATTGCCCTTATGGTCGCGCATGACCTCGTACTCGATCTCTTTCCAGCCCGCGATGCACTTTTCCACCAGGATCTGATGGATGGGGGAAAGACGGAGGCCGTTGGTGCCGATCTCAATGAGCTTTGCCTTGTTCTCGCAGATGCCGCCGCCGGTGCCGCCCATGGTGAAGGCGGGGCGGACGATGACCGGGTAGCCGATGCGGTCGGCGCAGGCCAGAGCGTCTTCCAGCGTCTCCACGACCTCGGAGGGGATGATGGGCTGATGCAGCTTCTCCATCGTCTCCTTGAACAGCTCGCGGTCCTCGGCGCGGTCGATGGTCTCGGGCCTGCAGGCCAGCAGACGGATGCCGGTGCGGTCGAGGTAGCCGGAGCGGGCCAGCTCCATGGAGAGGTTCAGGCCCATCTGGCCGCCGAGGTTGGGCAGCACGGAGTCGGGCTTCTCGATGTCGAGGATGCGCTCCACGACCTCGAGGGTCATGGGCTCGATATAAACATGGTCGGCCACGTCGGGGTCGGTCATGATGGTCGCGGGGTTGGAGTTGAGCAGAACGGTCTCGATGCCCTCTGCTTTCAGGGCGCGGCACGCCTGGGTGCCGGAGTAGTCGAATTCAGCAGCCTGACCGATGATGATGGGGCCGGAGCCGATGACCAGCACTTTTTTGATTCTGGGGTCCTTAGGCATTTCAGCGTGCCTCCTTCTTTGCTGCTTTGACGTTGTTCAGGAAGCGGTCGAACAGGAACTCGGTGTCCTTGGGGCCGCCGTTGGCTTCGGGGTGGAACTGGACAGTGAAGCAGTTCCACTTCTTGTACTTGATGCCCTCGCAGGTGCCGTCGTTGGCGTTCACCTGAGCCACCTCGCCCATCTCGGCGGGCAGCTCATCGCCCACGATGCATAGCCGTGGTTCTGGCTGGTGATGAAGGTGCGGCCCGACTCGAAGTCGGTGACGGGCTGATTGGCGCCGCGGTGGCCGTACTTGAGCTTCATGGTCTTGGCACCGGCGGCCAGAGCGGAGAGCTGGTGGCCGAGGCAGATGCCGAAGGTGGGGATGTTCAGCTCAAAGATGTGCTTGAGGTTCTCGATGACCTCCACCGGCTCGGCGGGGTCGCCGGGGCCGTTGGAGAGCATGATGCCGTCCGGGTCCAGGGCAGCAACTTCCTCAGCGGTGGCAAAGGCGGGCATGACCGTCACCTTGCAGCCGCGCTTGACAAGGCAGCGGACGATGTTCCGCTTGCAGCCGTAGTGCATCAGCACGATGTGGGTCTCGCCCTTCTCGTTGTAGACCTCGGGCTCCGCACAGGTGACGCTCTTCACGGCGTCGGTGACGGCGTAAGCACGGATCTCTTCCAGCAGCTTATCCGTCTCGGCTTTGTTGGCCGGGTCAGCGGGGTCAAAGGTAGTCAGGATGGCACCGTTCATGACGCCGCTCTCCCGAATGATGCGGGTGAGGTGGCGGGTGTCGATGCCCTCGATGCCGATGGTATTGTTTTTCTTCAGAAAGCTGTCCAGCGTCTCCTCACAGCGCCAGTTGGACGGGGTCTGGCAGGCCTCGCGGACGATATAGCCCCTGGCCCAGATCTTATCCGACTCCATGTCGTCCTTGTTCATGCCGTAGTTGCCGATGAGGGGGTAGGTCTGGGTGATGATCTGGCCGTAGTAGCTGGGGTCGGTCAGCGTCTCCTGAAAGCCCACCATGCCGGTGGCAAAGACGACCTCGCCCACGGTGACGCCTCAGCGCCCACCGACTGGCCGGCAAAGACCATGCCATTTGCCAAAAGAAGATATGCGTTCATTAGATACTCCTCGCTTCAACACGCCTGCGCGTTTACAGGGTCTGCTTGGCTTCCTGCTTCATCTTGCGGCTGCCAGATGCACCAGAGGCAGCTTGCCCTCCTTGCAGATGGGGCACTCCTCGGGGGCGTAGTTGGGCAGGTCCAGCTTGAGAGCGCTGGCCACGATGGGGATGGGAGACGGAGCCTCGGGCTTGGTGCGGTCCACCACACAGGTGATGCCCATGCAGACGCCGCCGGCCTCTTCGATGACACGCTTGGTCTCCAGAGAGGAGATGCCGGTGGTCACGACGTCCTCAGCGATGAGGCACTTCTCACCCGGATGGATGGCGAAGCGCTTCAGGGTCATCACGTTGTCCACGCGCTCGGTGAAGATGGCGCGCTTGCCGGTCTGGCGGGCCAGCTCGTAGGCGTAGACGATGCCGCCCATGGCAGGTCCGACGATGACGTCCACGTCCATCTCGCGGATCTTATCGGCCACAGCCTTCATGACCTCGGCGCAGCGGTCGGGGTACTGCTGCAGATATGCCATCTGGCAGTATGCGCTGGAATGGCGGCCGGAAGACAGCAGGAAGTGGCCTTCCAGAAATGCGTCACAGCTCTTCAGAATTTCAAGTGCTTCACTCATGATATTTTTCCCTCTCTATACTCTGTTGTTTTCGTTCATGCGGTATTGTACCACGCATTTTGTCAAAACGCAAATTTATTCACGAATTATAAAAATTTGTGAATATTTGCAAGTCATATACGTTTAATCTCTGTTTTATTCGCTCAGCGTGCGCAGCCGCGGATCTCGTCCAGCGTCTTGACGCCGTGGGCGTCCATCCAGGCCGCCATCTCTTCGGCGATGGTCTCCATGCGCGGGGGTTGGCAAAGTTTGCTGCACCCACCTGCACCGCCGTGGCACCGGCCATGATGAATTCCAGTGCGTCCTTACCGGTGGCGATGCCGCCGAGGCCCACGACCGGGATGTTCACCGCGCCGACGGCCTGCCAGACCATCCGCAGGGCGATGGGGCGCACCGCCGGGCCGGACAGGCCGGCAAAGATGTTGTCGAACACCGGGCGGCGCTTCTCCAAATCGATGGCGCAGGCCTGAAAGGTGTTGGTCAGACTGATGGCGTCCGCACCGGCGGCTTCCACGGCCTTGCACATCTCGGGGATGTTCTCGGCCTGCGGGCTGAGCTTGACCATCAGGGGCTTTTTGCAGGCGTCGCGGACCATCCGCACCACCTCACCGGCAGCTTCCGCCTTGACACCGTAGGCCATGCCGCCCACCTTGACGTTGGGGCAGGAGATGTTCAGCTCCACGATGTCCACGCCGCTCTCGCTCAGCATGCTGCGCCCTCAACGTACTCTTCCTCACTGTGGCCGCCGAGGTTGGCAATGGCCACCGTGCCGTACTTCTGCTTGAGCTCCAGCATCTCGCCCAGCTCCACATCAATGAAGTGCTGGACGCCGGGGTTCTGCAGGCCGATGCTGTTGATGAGGCCCGAGGGCGTCTCCCACAGGCGCTCGCCTTTGTTGCCGTACTGGCCGTGCAGGGTCAGGCCCTTGCCCGAGATGCCGCCGATCCTGCTGAAATCAGCCAGCTCTTCGTATTCCACGCCGTAGCCCACCGTGCCGGAGGCCCCGATGATGGGGCTGTTCATGGTAAAGCCCAGCAGGTTCGTTTTCAAGTCTGCCATCAGAACACCTCCGCTGCATCAAACACAGGGCCATTCTTGCACACGCTCTTGCCCTCGCCGCTCCTGGTCTCGCAGGTGCAGCCGAGGCAGGCACCGATGCCGCAGGCATCTTCTTTCCAGACTGACGAAGCAGGGAGTCCCCTTCTCCGCGCAGAGGCGGGCGGCATTCCGCATCATGACCGTGGGGCCGCACACCAGCACCACATCGTAATCCGCCGGGTCATACAGCTGGGTGACGAACCCGTGGAAACCCACTGCGCCGGTGTCGGTGGATACCTTGACGATGCCCGCGATGGAGCGGTACTCTTCCATGCAGTAGGGCTTATCGCGGAAGCCGAAGAAGACGTCCGGCTTGACGCCGCCAGCCGCCAGCTCCCGGGTGAGCTGGTACATGGGGGCGGTGCCGATGCCGCCGCCCACGACGGCGATCTTCTGATACTTGCTCAGGATGTCGGCCACATCGAAGCCGTTGCCCATGGGGCCGGTGAGCTGGAAGCTGTCACCCTTTTTCAGGGTCGTCAGCTTGCGGGTCCCCTCGCCCACGACGGCGTACAGGAACTCGACGGTCTGGGTCTCGGCATCCCACTTGTGGACGCTGATGGGCCGGGACAGGAAGGGCGCTTCATCTGCGCCCCAGGCACGCAGGGTGAAGAACTGTCCGGCGTGGGGGGCATGCTCGCGGTCCGGCCAGAGGGCGGTCAGCAGGCGGATGTCGTCCGCGATGACCTCATGGCGCAGGACAGTGGCCTCACAGCAGGCTGCACGCATGGGCAATGGCCTCCTTCATGTTCACACACTCGTTGTAAGCGGCCTCGTCGAAGCTGCGCCCGGCTGCTTCTTGTAGGCCAGCAGGATGCCGCGGCTGGAGTTGACCACGCCGCCGTTGCCCTTCGACAGATACTGGCGATGTCCTCGCCTTGCCGCCCTGTGCGCGTAGCCGGGGATGAGGAAGAAGCTGTCCTGATACTTTGCGCGGATCTCGGCAGCCTCCTCGATGTGGGTGCCGCCGATGACCAGACCGATGGAAGAGTAGCCGTGCTCACCCATGTATCCTTGCCGAGAGCGTTCAGCTTGTCGCCCACGAGGTCGTAGACGCGGCGGCCATCGGCCAGCTTCTCATACTCGAAATCCTTTGCGCCGCCGTTGGAGGTGCGGCAGAGGACGAACATCCCCTTGCCCTGCTTCTCTGCGTAGGGCAGATAGGGCTGATGGAGTCCAGACCCATGTAGGGAGCCAGCGTGACAAAGTCGGCCTCAAAGTCGCCGGTGAAGTGGCCCATGGCGTACATCTCAGCGGTCTTGGCGATGTCGCCGCGCTTGATGTCGGCGATGACCGGCACGCCGGCCTCGCGGACAGCCTTCAGGGTGTCGGCATAGGCCTTCAGACCCTCGAGGCCAAGAGACTCGTAGTAAGCGATCTGCACCTTGTAGCAGCCCGCGACGGCCTTGGTGCGTCGATGAGCTTCTTGTTGAAGCGGACGATGTTCTCGCCCTTGGAGAGGGTGCTGTCCACGAAATCTGCGGGCAGGTAGCTGAAATCGGTGTCCAGACCCACGCAGACCGGGCCGCGTGCTTCGACTGCTTCGTAAAGCTTATCCATGTTCGTCATTTGGGGTTCCTCCTGTTTGTCTCTCTTTTTATAAGTATATCTTCTATTGTCAGCATCCTTGCCCTCTCCGTCACGGCTATCGCCGCGCCACCTCTCCCAAAGGGAGAGGCTTTGGTCTAACCGCCGCGTTTTTTGGCTCTCCCTTTGGGAGAGCTGCCGAACGAAGTGAGGCTGAGAGGGCCAGACCGTGAAAAGCTTTTTATTCTTCTGCCTGATAGGTCAGCTCGCCGCCCTTGACCGTGGCGCAGACCCTGCCGTAGAGCTGCGCACCGTCGAAGGGGCAGTTGTGGGACTTGGAGTGGAGCTTGTTCTTGTCCACGGTATAGGGGGTGTCGAGGTCTACCAGCACAAAGTCGGCGTCATAGCCCGGCTCCAGCTGACCCTTTGCAAGGCCCAGGATCTCCGCCGGGCGGGTGCTCATCAGGTGGCTCAGCAGCTCGAGGGGAAGTCCCTCTTCCTTGCAGAGCCTGGTGTAGCAGACGCCGAAAGCCGTCTCACTGCCCACCATACCGGCCATGCCCTTGAGCTTGTCTTCCTCGGAGTGGGGCGCGTGGTCGGTGGCGATGGCGTCCACCACACCGCTGCGGATGGCGTCGATGAGGCCTGCACATCGTCGGCGGTGCGGATGGGCGGGTTGACGCGGTAGTCGCAGGTGTCATTGGTGAACCAGAGATGGTGGGGCGTCACCTCGCAGGTGACAGGTGCGCCCCGCAGCTTTGCCATCTGGATGGCCTCGATGGCGCCCCGGGTGGAGACGTGGCACATGTGCAGGCGGGTCTGGTAATACTCGCTCAGCCAGCAGTTCCGCACCGTCTCGATGTCCTCGGCCAGCCGGTAGTCCCAGGGGCTGATCTCCATATCCTCGGCGTGGCTCATCACGGTGATGTCCCGCTGGGTGCAGATGGCGAACGCCCGGGCCATGGTGGCATTATCCTGCACACCGTGGCCGTCCTCGGTGATGAACTTGACCGAAGCGGGCAGGGTCTTGAGGTGGTCGATGGTCTTGCCGTCGAAATCCTCGGTGATGGAGACGGTCTGGTTCACGTCGCACAGGCCCACCTCAGCGGCCTTCTGTTCCACCATCGCGGCCTGTGCTGCCGAAGAGCAGACAGGCTTTGTGTTGGGCATCAGGTTCACGAAGGTATAGCCGCCTGCGGCTGCGGCGCGGCTTCCCGTTTCAATATCCTCTTTGTACTCGAAGCCCGGCGTGCGCCAGTGGCAGTGCAGGTCCACGAAAGCGGGCAGCACGGTCAGTCCTCCGGCGTCCAGCACCGTTTCGTTTTCTCCGGCCAGTGCGGCCAGGTCCTGACCGACGGCGGCGATCTTTCCGTCCTTTACATACAGCTCCACAGGCCGGCCCTCGGCGTTGACAGCGTTGATGAGCAGCATAAGATTCCCTCCCTGTCTGTGTTCGTCTGGTTTCATCGTCCGGGTGTATCTGCCCTCAGAAGGGCAAAAAAAAAACTTTTCCCTGCAAAGGGAAAAGTCAGCACATCAAAAAAGGAAACACCGGAGCCACAGCAAAAACGGCTGCAAACTGATTTTTCAGTTTTGCACGCATCATCTTGGCCTTCATGCTCCCGTCCCCTTTTCTATCCGTTCTTTTTCGATATATTTTAGCATAGAAGCGCAAAATGTGTCAATGCTTTTACCCTCATTTCCATGTGAGAAGGTTTGCATCCGTAAGCCTCGAATTTTAGCTACTCTACCGAAAAGTCCCTCTTCTCCCCCGCCGCCAGCGCCCTCGTGCAAAAAAATCCTCATTTTTGTTCTTATATCCTACCATTTCACTGTACATTAAAGTTCAGATGTGCTATTATAATGTCTATCAGAGAGGGGGCCGCCATTGCGGGCGGCAAAATGGAGGTTTTCTATTATGGGTCTTTTAGAGGACGCGCGGAACATCCAGCGCAAGGACCTGCGGCACGCACGGTGCTGGAGGTCATCCTGCTTTACCCGGGCTTTCACATTCTGGTCTATCACCGCATTGCCCACTGGCTGTTCGAGCACAAGCACTTTTTCCTCGCCCGCTGGGTCAGCCAGCGGGGCCGGCATAAGACCGGCATCGAGATTCACCCCGGCGCGAAGATCGGCAAGTGCCTGTTCATCGACCACGGCATGGGCATCGTCTTCGGCGAGACGGCGGAGATCGGCGACAACTGCACCATCTACCACGGCGTGACCCTCGGCGGCACCGGCAAGGACACCGGCAAGCGCCACCCCACCCTGGGCAACAATGTCCTTATCGGCGCAGGCACCAAAGTGCTGGGTCCGGTGTATATCGGCGACAACGCCCGCATCGGCGCGGGCAGCGTGGTGCTCAAGAACCTGCCCGCCAACTGCACCGCCGTCGGCGTCCCTGCCGAAGTGGTGCGCATCAACAACAAGGCCGTCAACCCTGCCGACGACCTCGACCAGCAGGACCTGCCGGACATCATGGCCCAGCGTCTCATCGACCTCGACCGCCGTATCGGTCAGCTGGAAAAGGCCGCACAGGGCGATATTCCCCCCACGGCCCAGCAGGTGGCCGCACGGCAGCGCCGGCGGTAAGCTGCCCCCGCCATAGCCCCATCGCAAAAACCCCGGCACCTTTCTGGGCCTGATGCCAGAAGGTGCGGGGTCCTGTTTTTTGTTATGGTTCAGGCTGCTGCCTGCCCTTTCCCTGCAGGGGTACAGGTCAGGGAGCCGGGGTCGCCGGGGTCGTCGGTGATGGTCACATCGTAGACCAACAGAGCAAACCGCTCACCCTTGATCTCCCGGAAGGCGATGCCCACCTTCATATCACTTGCCATAATGACCGTAGGGGGGCAAAATTTATCGATCGTGTTGATGTAGCCGTTGTAGGCGTTGTTGCTATCATAATCGAAGACTTTGTCGCCACGACGGAACAGATACAAATTATTATTGCCAGAACTGAAGTTGTTGTAGTTATCGGGAGCCAAATAGAAAAAGCTCCCACCGCTCATCGTAAACATGTCTCTGATTCCCTGACTTGTCTTCCCGGTGGCAGTGTGCAGGATGCCCTCGGCCGCGCTTCGGGTCAGCGTATAACCAGTGCCGTAGTCAGTTTTTGCCGGGGTCTTGGAAAACTCCTCCAGCAGTGTGGCTGCTGCCTGGGCCAGAGTGGAGTCATTTTCCACCGGACTCAGGCCCGTGTTAACTTTCTTCCGGTACTCGTTGATGTACTTCAGGATGCTCTGCTCGGTGACCGCAGTGCCACGTTGCCGCCCCGACCGCCGCAGCCCGCCAGCAGGGTCATGGCCAGCACTGCTGCCAGCAGCAGAGACGCCAGCTTTTTGAACTGTTTCATGATTTTGATGTCCTCCTTATTGATGTTGCAGAGAGCACAGCGCCCTCTCTTCCTATTCATTATACCCCCCTGTCGTTCTGTCAATACAAAATTGCGCACTCACTTTTTTTGCTGTTTCTTTGCCGCCCAACGCAAAAATGCACCTGCAGCCCTCACTTCCGGTCCCCGGAAACAGCGAGGTTTGGCTGCAGGTGCATTTATTTTTACGGATAGGCTTGCGGCGGGCAAAAGCCCCCCTTTTGGCGCACAGTGCCGGATGAGAGGCACTGCCCCCGGGCAGCGGTTACCGGCAGCCGCTGCTGCAGAGCTGGCTCACCTTCTCCACCGCCGCTGTCACCAGCTGGCCGATGGGCTGGTCCGGCACACCCACCACGATGTTATCGCAGTGGTTGATGGGGATGAGGCACCCGCGCCGCACTGCTCTGGCAGACCGCCGCCGCCATGGCCGGGGTGATCTCGCCCAGCAGCGAATCGGCGATGACGATGCCGATGGGGCCGACGATGATGTCCGCCCGGCGGCAGTTGACCACCACGCATTTTCGCCGGTGGCGGCGCGGTGTGCGCCCGCCTTGAGCATGGCCGAAGCCGCGATGCTGTTGGTTCCTACGGCGGTCAGCTCGATGTCCGGGCATCCGGCGGCAAGCGCCGCCGTCAGCTGACGGCCAAGACCGCCGCCCTGCCCGTCAATGACTAAGACGCGCACCCGGCTCAAAAGTCGATCTCCTCCAGCCGCAGCAGAGCGATGATATAAATTTTCAGGGCTTCCAGCAGCTTGTCGATGGGAGCGGCCTCGTTCGCGCCGTGCATCGGGCCGCCGAACTCGGGCAGCACCATATCACTGTGCTCCGGGCCAAAGCTGACAGCATAGGGGAAGTGGCGGGCGTAAGTGCCGCCGCCCATGGTGAAGGGCGTTGCGTTCTCGCCGGTGACCTCGTTGTAGGTGTCGATGCAGCCTTGATGGCGGGGGTGTCAGCCTCGATGTAGAAAGCTTTGCGCTGCCCACATCCGTCAGCTCTGCGCCGGTGCCGATGGCGGCACGGATCTGCTTTGCGATGGTGTCGCCGTCGGTGCAGGTGGGGTAACGGCTGTCCATGGTCTGGACCATCCGGCCATCCACCATGGACATCTTGCCGCCGATGATGGTCAGCGGGCCGAAGGGGCCGTCGGCGCAGTCGATGCCGAGGCCCACGCCTGCGGTGGAGTCGTGCAGCTTCTTGACGGCTTCCAGATAAGCGCGCTCGGCGTCGTTGCAGAGGCCATTGTCCAGCAGATAGTTCACCACCAGACCGATGGCGTTGACAGTGCTTCCGGCATGGCAGCATGGCCGGACTTGCCCCAGCCGCGGATGCGGACACCGTCGCTTCCGGCTCGAGGGTGATGTTGGGGGCGTTGCGCAGCTTGGTGATGTCGGTGGCCACGAGAGCGCTGGCGCGGTCAGGCACAGCGTTGGTGGCGACGCCGCCCGCGAAGTCCCTGATGATGCCGTTGCAGACGGGGCTGACCAGCTTGCCGTCGAAGTGGCCCTTCTCACCGTTGCAGACCGGGAACTCTGCGTCCGGGGTGAAACAGAACACAGGGGCCGGGTAATTGGCGAGGTAGTAGTCCACATCATGCATGTGAGTCTCCTCGTTGTCGCCGACGAGGGCGCGGATGGGATAGCGCAGGGAGACGCCCTCCTCTTTGAGGAACTTCAGGGCGTACAGGGTGGCGACCATGGGGCCTTTGTCGTCAGCGACGCCGCGGCCGATCATCCAGCCGTCGCGGATCTCCATCTTGAAGGGGTCTTCCGTCCAGCCGTTGCCCTCCGGCACCACGTCCACATGGCAGATGGTCGCCAGATACTTCTCGCATCGGCACCGGCCAGCTCGGCGTAGCCGATATGGTTCTCGCAGTTGCGGGTCGCAAGGCCCATGCCTGCGGCCAGCTCCAGCGTCTTGTCCAGCGCGGCACGGGGGCCTGCACCGTAGGGTGCGCCCTCTTCCGGGGTACCCTCCACGCTGTTGATGGACACCAGCGTGGCAATGTCTTTCAGGATCTGCTCTTTGTTCGCCGCAACAAATGCGTCGATCTTCTGGTTCAAAGCCTCTTGCATCTTTGATTCGTCCTTTCTTCGTCTTTACTCAAAACACGCTGTTATTATTCTAGCACACTTTGCGATGGAAAACCAGCCTCTCAGGCGCTCACGCGCCAGCTCTCCCAAAGGGGGCAACCATTTCGACCGCCGCCAGTGGCGGAAGCAGGGAGAAATTGTTGGGGCCGCGGCCAGCAGGATGCAAGCGAAAGCGAGCAGACGCTGGGAGCCGCAACCCGGGTGCAACGCGCCCACTGGCGAGCCGGTCAGGCCCATGCAAAACAAAAAAGCCTCTTACTGCGGGAAACTGCAGTGCCTCGCGGCCTCGGGCAGGTCACACCGCAAACAGACCGCTCAGCGCTCCCAAAAGACCTGCGCTTGCCAGACCCATGATGATCCCGGCCAGCAGCACGCCGCCCATGCAGGCGATGAGCACATCTTTGAACTTCATGTCGAGGATGGATGCGGCCAGCGTGCCGGTCCATGCGCCGGTACCCGGCAGCGGGATGCCCACGAAGAGCAGCAGCGCCGCCACGAGGCCGCGCCCGGCCTTGGCTTCCAGCGCACGACCTCCTTTTTCGCCCTTGACGATGCAGAAACGGCAGAAGGGGCCGATGATGGGCTTGTGGTAGCCCCAGATGAGAACTTACGGGCGAACAGATAGATGAACGGCACCGGCAGCATGTTGCCCACCACACAGACCAGATAGGTCGGCAGGATGGGCAGTCCCATCCCGATGCCCACCGGGATGGCACCGCGCAGCTCGATGAGGGGCAGCATCGAGATAAAGAATACGATGAGATAGCTTTTGAGCATAGAGCCCTCCTTATAAGTCGATGTCCAGCTCCACCGGGCAGTGGTCGGAGCCAAACACCTCGTTGTGTATCTCGGCGGCTTTTATCTTGTCCGCAATGCGGTTCGAGACGATGAAGTAGTCGATGCGCCAGCCCGCGTTCTTCTCCCGGGCGTGGAAACGGTAGCTCCACCAGCTGTATTTCACCTCGTCCGGATGGATGGCGCGGAAGCTGTCGGTGAAGCCCGCCGCCAGCAGCTCGGTCATCTTGGCCCGCTCCTGGTCGGTAAAGCCGGCGCTCATCCGGTTTGTCTTTGCATTTTTAATATCAATTTCCTGATGGGCCACATTCAGATCGCCGCAGAGGATGACCGGCTTTTTGGCATCCAGCTCCAGCAGGTAGGCGCGGAAGGCATCCTCCCATGTCATCCGGTAGTCCAGCCGCTTGAGGCCGTCCTGGCTGTTGGGGGTGTAGCAGTTGACGAGGTAAAACTCCGGGTATTCCAGCGTCAGCACACGGCCCTCGTGGTCGTGCTCTTCAATGCCGATGCCGGTGGTCACGCTCAGCGGCGCGGTCTTGCACCAGCAGGCTGTGCCGGAGTAGCCCTTTTTCTCCGCCGAGTATGTATATTCCGTGTAGCCCTCGGGGGCGAAATCGGCCTGCCCGGGCTGCATCTTGGTCTCCTGCACCGAGAACACGTCCGCGTCCAGCGCGGCGAAGCTCGCGGCAAAATCGTGGGTCAGACAGGCGCGCAGCCCGTTCACGTTCCAGCTGATGAGTTTCATGTAATGTCCCTTTCTGTTTTCAGGCCTTATATTTTTCTTTCCAGACACCGCTGCGGAAGCGGGTCACGAAGCAGGTCACGCGGCAGACCCAGTCCACCACCATGGCGATCCAGACACCGATAGCACCCATGCCCATCCGCACACCGATGATATAGCTGAAGCCCACACGCCAGCAGGCCATGCTGGCGATGGAGACGATCATCGTGAACTTGACGTCGTTGGCGGCGCGCAGGGCGTTGGGCAGCACGAAGGAGAGAGGCCAGAGCAGCATCGCAAAGCCCGCGTGGATGCAGGCCAGGATGATGGAGAGCTCCATCGTCTCGCCCGAAAGCTCGTAAATGCCCACCAGAGGCCGGACAAAAATCAGGATCCATCCATTCAGCACACCCATGACGAGATAGGCCCAGCCCAGCAGCTTCTTTGTATAATAGACGGCCTGCTCGTTGTCCCCTGCGCCGATGCAGCGGCCCACGACGGTTATCATGCAAGGCCGATGCCTTGCCCGGGATGCAGCCCACACCATCGAGGTTGTTGGCGACGGCGTTGGCGGCAATCTGCACGGTGCCGAAAGTGGAGATCATGCTGACCACGACGATGCGGCCCGCCTCGAACAAACTGTTCTCAAAGGCCGACGGCACGCCGATGCCGAGGATGCGCTTGGCCATACCGGTATCGAGCTTAACGGTCCTCGGCACCGTGAGGGCATGGCCCTTCTGGCAGCAGCGGCCAGAATGAGCACCGCCGCGATGACACGGGAGACGACACTGGGCCATGCAACGCCATCGACGCCCATTTTCAGGCCGAAGATGCAGACCGCGTTGCCCACGATGTTGATGATGTTCATGAGGACGCTGATCTGCATGGAGATCTTGGAGTTGCCCATGCTGCGGAAGAGGGCCGCGCCCGCGTTGTACAGCGCGAGGAAGGGGTAGCTCAGGGCGGTTATTTTAAGGTAGAGGACGCCGGCGTCCAGAACGTCCGCGTCGATGGAGCCGTAGCAGGCGCTGATCATGGGCCGGGCGAAAAGGATGCAGAGCGCAGCCACCACGGTACCCAGGATGGCGCTCAGCAGGATGAGCTGGCCCGCACCGGCATCTGCCTTTTCCTGCTCCTTCGCGCCCAGATACTGGCTCACCACCACCGCGCCGCCGGTGGCCAGCGCCGCGAACAGCACGATGATGAGGTTGTTTATCATATCCACGAGGCTGACGCCCGAGATGGCCGCCTCGCCGCAGCGGGAGACCATCATGGTGTCGGCCATGCCCACCGTCACGGCCAGAAACTGCTCGATGAGCAGCGGCCCCACCAGCCGCAGCAGGTCTTTCTGGGAAAACAGCGGCGTCCGCCCGTTGGACCAGCCGGCCTTTCCGCCAGCTGACGCGTTTTTTACCATCTATATTCTCCTTTGTCGTTTGCAATATCACATCTGTTTTTCATTTCAGCGCAGACTTCTCATTTTACGCTATCATCTTAGCACAGCCTTCTCCGCCGTGCAAGAGCCGGAGAGCGGCTTACGAAAATTTATAGTGTTCTTGTCTGAAACACCCCGCCGTTTCGTGCTTCGTCAAATTGCCGGTGAATCTCTCCGGGATTTGTGCGTTGTGCCAAAAGTACAGCATTCCGCCCCTTTTTTGGAAGTTTTTTCAAAAAAGGGCTTGTAATTTTTCTGTAATCGTGCTATTGTTGTATCCAACATAGGCAGGCTGTTGGATACATAGCGTCCCGCCGCCCTTGTTTTTCTTCTTGTTTTTCCCTTCTTATTATTGCTATTTTCT
>ENA-OQLB01000656-OQLB01000656.1-human-gut-metagenome-genome-assembly--contig:-NODE-656-length-18364-cov-2.180238_pt1 | contig 18364 bp, 22 predicted proteins | sample MGYA00242656_ERZ504813 | MGnify/ENA primary metagenome ERZ504813 (study PRJEB26092, sample SAMD00036388) | human gut metagenome | host: Homo sapiens | study: EMG produced TPA metagenomics assembly of... | reverse complement strand
CATACGGGCCGCTTGTAAAATATGTAGAATGATAATTCCCTCTGCAGATGTGGAGTTGATTATTCATATCTGCAGGCTTTCCTTCCAGTGCAAGGTTATTCACTGCAAGCAGCTGCGCCTTCACATCATTCAAATCAATGCCAAGCGCCTGATACCTCTGTTCTGCCGCGTCCCCTACGATAGCACCCCATGTGCAGTCATCAAACTGCAGATTGCGGCAGCCTGCATCGTAGAACTGCTGAATCACATCCTGATATGCCTTGCCAATATCCTGAATCAGCTCCTCGTTTGTTGCATAAATCTTTCTTGTTCTTTCGTAGTTTGCAGGCACAATCATCTGTTGGAAGGTCTGCGCAGGTGCGGGAATGGTATATTTGGCAACTGTGTTTTCATCCTCAAACTGTTTCAAAAATTTGAAATATTCCACAAAAGGATGTGCCTTCGCTTAATCTTTCCTACCAGATAGGTGTCCTCCAGCAATGCCAGCTCAGCGTCAAACTGCACGCCGTTGCCTGTGTCCTCATGTGCAACGCCTTCAAAGCCCCACATGAAATCCAGATGCCATGTCGATCTTCTGAATTCTCCGTCCGTGATCACATGATATTCAAGTTCCTTAATCTTTGCCACCAGTTCCAGGATGCATTCATCTTCTACTGCGGTCAGTTTTTCCTGTGAGATTGTCCCTTCTTCGAAATTCTTTCTTGCGTCTTTTAATTTCTGTGGGCGTAAAAACTTCCTACAAAGTCGTAACGAAATGGTGTGTTCATGATTATTTCCTCCTTCCGGCAGGGACTTAGGTTTTCTGTCTTTTTTGTTGTCCCTGATGGCTTTCTTTTATATTTTCATATTCTTGATGATGTTCTCAATCGATGGATTTATTATAATTTGTATTGATAAACTTGTATAATACAAAAAAATGTGTATTTGTCATAGTTTTAAACTATATCAAATATCCCTTTCAAATCATCAACCGACTATCTACAGAAGCTGCCACCGATAACTTCTCCGGCATACCATAATCATATATCCATTATATCAATTATAGTTTTCACTTATTTTTATCACAGTTGTATAATTTATTCGGATGAAAATATGAAAGGAAGCGCTTTATTATGGAGGAAAAAACACTTTTTCCCAGAGAAGAAAAATCAGAAATCTTATTTAAGAAAATATCCGAAGATAAATGGGCATGTGAAAAACTGATGGAAACATTCTGCAGTTATCTGTTCAGTAATGATGGTGTCGATCTTCCCGATTCTCCGTCTTCTACAGAATTTGCACAGGCTCTTTTTAATTCTTATCGCAATCGGGATTTATCTGCGTTTCTGATGGCTATCTGCCAGAATACAGTCTTTGATCTTTTAAGAAATGCATTCCTGATTCCCTATCGGTTCAATGCGGACGGAAAACAGAATCCGATGATCATGACAGATGAAAACGGAATGTTACTTCCTGAATATAAGAGATCGATTCATGAACGGGAATACCGTCATTTCCATGAGGTATATACAGATCTCGGAGCTCCAAAGAATATTTTTCTGGCACAGGCATACCGTTACAGCCATTCTTATACATCTGACGATATGGAACCGGAACAAAACATTCTGGAAAAGAGTAACGGTGTACTGTTGATCCGTGAATTACCGGATACCGTAAAATTAAAAGAAACCGAAGCAGAAGCTTATTCTGCTATTCTGGATATTGTCATAAAACTTCAGAAAGAGCTTCCTATGTCCTATGTATTCTATGGACAGGATTCTCTTGTTGAAGATAATACCCGTTATGATGAGATCGGAGTTTTCCTTCCGAATTCACATTTCTTAAAAAATCTGGAACGCCACGTTTCCAAAGCAGAGGCGATCATTTATGCAGACAACTAATTCTGACTTTATTGATATTATGGAAAAAAATCATATGGAGATTCCATGGCATGACTACGCCAATGATGACAGTAATGTGTTGATTGCAGAAGCCGGACTGATCGAGAAAGCTTCTGTCATCGGCCGTGTTGGGTTAATCATGCTCTCCTGTGGAACCGGCGCATGGCGTGTACGGACTTCCATGAACCGGCTTTCCAAAGAGCTTGGTGTAACCTGTACGGTAGACGTGGGATTGATGTCCATTGTATTTAACTGTTTCGATGGAAACGATTGTATTTCCCAGTCGTTGAGTATTGCCAATACGGGAGTGAATACCTCCAAGCTTTACCGCATGGAACAGTTTGTAGATCATTTCCGGAAGAAGAAGCACATATGACCGGTGAAGATATCCATAAACGACTGGATGAAATTGAAGAAATCCATGCTCTTTATTCACCTACAAAGCTGGGGCTTGCCGCAGCTCTTGCCTGTTGCGGTTTTACTTTTTTACTCGGAGGCGGACCGGTTGAGATGGCTCTTGCTTTATTGCCGCCGGGATTGGTAATCTGATCCGTACGAAACTGATCAAACACCATTACACACTGTTTTTGAATATAGCAGTCTCTGTTTCAGCAGCATGTTTTACCTATGCAGTCTTTCTGAAACTTGCGGAACTTGTCTTTCACATTCCAGAATTTCATGAAGCTGGTTATATCTGCTCGATGCTGTTCATCATCCCGGGATTTCCATTTATTACAAGCGGGATCGACCTTGCAAAGCTGGATCTGCGTTCGGGACTGGAGCGGCTTACTTATGCAATCATTATCGTTATGGTTGCCACTTTATTTGCATGGATCATGGCTTTACTTCTGCATCTGGAACCGGCCAATTTTACGGCACTGCATCTAAGTGCTGCTGCCCGTCTGATTTTCCGTGTGATTGCAAGCTTTTGCGGAGTATTCGGTTTCTCGATCATGTTCAACAGTTCTCATTCGATGGCTGCAACGGCTGCATTTATTGGTGCCATTGCCAATACACTCCGGCTTGAACTTGTTGATTTCACACATATGCCTCCGGCCGCCGCCGCATTTATCGGGGCTCTGACTGCCGGATTGCTTGCTTCTTTTATTAAAAAGAGTAATGGATATCCAAGAATCTCGCTTACCGTGCCTTCTATCGTGATCATGGTTCCGGGACTTTACCTGTACCGTGCGATTTATAATTTCGGGATTATGTCCCTGACGGATGCGGTTTCATGGTTCACTTCTGCGATTATGATTATTGTGATGTTGCCGCTTGGACTGATATTTGCGAGAATTCTGACCGATCGTACGTTTCGGTATTGTACGTAAAAGCTCTCATTTTAGATAGCTTCTTTCTTTTACTAAAAGCACTCTCCGCCTTATCAAAACTTTACGAGGAATTTCACATTACATTTTCTTATGGAAATATTGTCAAAGACCCGCAAAATCATCATCCGTAGTTTCTACAAAATCAGGCACCGGAAACGAGTTTTCATTTCGCCTCCGATGCCTGATTTTTTTACTTCTGCTCCTTATATTCCATCACAACATTAATAGTCTACGATAGAACTTGTATACATTTTTATTAATTATCTCTTACAACATATGTGCTCTTAACTCTTCCGGTGTCATCTGAGACAACATAGCCGGTGCGATATCGAATACGCTTCTTGCTCCTGATTCACCTTTCTGTGAAAGTCTGTATGCTGCGCGTGCATAAGCCACCAGAACACTTCCTGTGAATTCCGGATTGGAATCCAGTCTCAGAGAATATTCGATCACATGCTTGTTGCCTTCACATCCAGTCTCTCCTGTACGGATCACGAATCCACCGTGAGGCATCTTGCTGTGATTTGCTTTTAACTCTTCTTCTGTGATAAATGTTACGGTTGTGTCATACTCATCGAAGTAGTTTGGCATTGTCTTGATAGCCTCTTCGATGGCTGCTTTGTCTGCACCTTCTTCTGCAACTACATAACACTCTCTTAAATGTTTCTGTCTTGTTGTCAGTTCCGGTTCGCTTCCGCTTCTTACCTGATCAACAGCTGCTTCGATCGGTACCGTATACTGGATGCCGTTCTTTACACCTTCGATACGGCGGATTGCATCAGAATGTCCCTGGCTGACACCTTTGCCCCAGAACGTATAAGTGCTTCCCTGTACCAAAATAGACTCTGCATACAGACGGTTCAGTGAGAACATTCCCGGATCCCAGCCTACTGAGATGATGCTGACATTCTTTCCTTCTTTTGCTGCTTTGTCTACATTTGCAAAATACTCCGGAATCTTTGCGTGTGTGTCAAAGCTGTCGATCGTGTTGAAAGATGCAGCTACCTTAGGTCCGATCACCGGAAGGTCTGTTGCTGATCCGCCGCAGAGAATCATAACATCGATCTCATCTTTCATAGCTTCCATATCGTCAAAGTGCTTTACTTCTGCTCCTTCTGTCTGGATCTTGACACTTGCAGGATCTCTTCTTGTAAATACTGCTTTTAATTCCATATCATCATTACGCTTGATAGACTGCTCTACTCCGCGTCCGATGTTACCATATCCAACGATACCAATTCTGATTTTTCCCATAATTCTACCTCTGTTTCTTATGATTTGCCGCCTTATTCTGTGGCCGTTTTTATTCACTGATATCAATCATTTCTACTGTTCCTTTACAGTTTTGCACTGTCTTTTCTGCCGCTGATATCTTTGTAAATTATATCATATATTCTTTTCACGACAATCTTTTTCTTTTGCAAATTTCTTTATTGATAATTTTTATGTTTCTACTCACAGAGCAGCTTCCGTTTTTCTTATCTTCTGCCTATCCCATCTCATTATAATGCGCATAGATTCCGCCCTGTTTTAACAGTTCTTCATGTGTTCCACGCTCTGCGATTCCATTATCTGCCACTACAAGGATCTCATCCGCATTGCGGATTGTTGATAATCGATGCGCGATCGTAATCGTTGTCCGGTTCTTTGCAAGCTCTTCCAGACTCTTCTGGATCCAGCGTTCGCTCTCATTATCCAGTGCACTTGTCGCCTCATCCAGAATCAGGATTGACGGATTCTTAAGAAATACTCTTGCAATCGAGATTCTCTGTTTCTGTCCGCCGGAAAGTCTTGTTCCACGTTCACCAACAAATGTATCATATCCGTCCGGCAGTTCCATAATAAAATCATGAATGTTCGCTTTCCTTGCTGCGTCTTCAATCTCTTCCATAGATGCTCCTGGCTTCCCATATGCGATATTCTCTTTAATACTTCCACAGAACAGATACACATCCTGCTGTACCAGTCCGATCTGATTACGCAGACTTTCCAGTGTCAGATTCCGGACATCTTTTCCGTCAATCGTAACACGTCCGCCTGTTACATCATAGAATCTCGGAAGCAAAGAGCAGATCGTCGTCTTACCACTTCCCGAAGGTCCGACTAAAGCCACGGATTTTCCTGCCGGAATCTCGAATGTAACATTAGAAAGCACCGGTGTATCATCGTCGCTATAATGAAACGATACATTTTCATAAGAAACGTGTCCGTTTACTTCATCTATTGATTCTGCGTCCAGTGCATTCACGATCTCCGGCTCGGTCTCTACCACATCCAGAAATCTGCGGAATCCGGACAGTCCTTTCTGCATCATCTCAGTAAGCTCGACCAGAATCTGTATCGGGCTGATAAAGATCCCAATATAGAGTGCGTACATCGCAAGATCCGCTGCCTCCATCTTCCATGTGCGATCAGCCATCCTCCGAATACCAGCGTTACCAGATACATCATCCCCTGAAAGAACAGGTTGCCGCTCATAAAGCTTCCCATACATTTATAATTGGCATCCTTGGAACGCAGAAATCCCTGGTTGCTTTTTCGGAACTTCTCCCGTTCAATCTCTTCATTTGCAAAGGACTGTACAACACGGATCCCGGCCAGTGTATCCTGAAGACTCGAATTAACATCCCCGATCTTACGCCGGTTGTCCATGAATGTCGCCTGCATCTTCTTATTCTGCCCGTACGAGAAGAACAACATGAACACTACCAGAACCAGAAGCGGTATTGCCAGTCTCCAGTTGATCAGAAACAGGAATATGAACGAACCGGTAATTTTGATCAGCGAAATAAATAAGTTCTCCGGTCCGTGATGTGCAAACTCCGAGATATCGAAAAGATCTGATACCAGTTTACTCATCATCTGCCCGGAATTATTCTGGTCATAATATGAGAATGACAGTTTTTCATAGTGATCAAAAGCTGCTGCCTCATATCGCGTTCCATATTGGCTCCCATCATATGTCCCTGATAGCTTACATAATATTTACAAAGCGCCTGTAATATATAAATTGCAAGCAATCCTGCCCCAATCGGAAGCAAGGCATGCAGTATGTGATCTGCTGATTCTGTAAACAACGTCTTCGTAAGCGTACGTAAAATCTGTGGAAATGCGAGATCCACCAGACTTATGACTGCCGCACAGATCAGATCCAGAAAGAATACCGCCTTATACGGGGCATAATACCGAATGAATTTTTTCATTGTATGCATTGTATATTCCTACCTTTTCCTCTAAACTCAATCCTTTATATTATAAGATATCCCAGATGAATTTGAAACCATTAAACACCTTTATAAGAAATTTTCTCTATCTCATATACTCCAAGTAATTTCAAAAGCTCTGTATGCGGATATTCCTGATTTTTCTGATATACATCCACATAATTCATGGCCGCCCCGCCGTCCATATATGCCGGAAATAAGAATCCACATTCCGGTTCTCCCGGTTCGTAATCTCCACTTACCGGACAGATGGCACAGATTAAGTATTCAAACATTTCTTCAGATTCACCCTGACGGACATGATCTTTCCCTTTTGCCGGAATATCGTATCGGTCATGAAATACGAAAATGGCATAGTCTCCCTCTGACTGATATCGTTCACCAACAATTTCATAAAAAGTCTCCATCAGTGCATCATTTTTCAGACCGCACGCACGCATTCCCATTAACAGTTTCCGCATACTATCGCCTTTCATCTTCTCATCGGAAAATGCATATTCTTTCAGATTTTTATTCGTATCTGCAAATGGAATAAATTTTGCTATCTGTAAATTTTTTTCTTTCTCATCCGGACTCAATTTCAAAAATCCGGTATTAAATGTTCCGTCTATATATCCATCCCGGTCCAGATATCCTCCGGCAATTCTTGTCATGGATGTTCGCTTTACTGTCATTCTTCTGGTCAGTGCCAGCATATCTTCTCTGTTAATCATTTTATTTTCCACCGCAATTAATCATTTAATTCTATTCTTACAAGATCCTGATGTGGATTGGTCTTCGCCAGCCCGATCTCTGATACCGTAACTTCCATCGGTACGAATTGTTCCTGCATAACTGCAAATGCTTCCTGCATCTGCTCTTTGGAAAGTTTCTTTCCCAGTGTGATATGAGGAAGCCACTGCATTGGCTGATAATACCGGCTCATCCTGACTTCCGGAATATTCTTTACCATATCATGTACCTGTTCGATCATATCTTCCAAATACAGATTCAGAACCGGGGTCACATACAGTACATATGGCAATAACACTCCGACAGAGACCAATTGGATCTGCCCTTTGGTCAGGGACCTCTCCAGCTGTTCCATCACCTCTGTCAATTTTTCTTCCTCTCTTGCCTCTACAGACATAATTGTCAGATGAGGTGGAACGTGATTGTCCGTCATAAAAGTATTTCCTGTCTTTTGTGCAATCTTATTGATATAATCAGAAATTATTTTATTGCTTTTATCATCAAAATATACCGATACCAGATACATTTTATCTTTCACCTCTTATTTCGAAGTTATTTTTTCATAATATAGTTTACAACGTATATTTTAAAATGTAAAATGCTTATGCTCGATAGTAAGATATAGTTAAAACATATATTCTTACCTCCATTTGTAACCTTTCCATATTTTCATTTGTATTATAAGTGAAAGGCCTTAAGAAATGAACATCTGTTTTCCCACTAACACCAAAAAGGAGTACTCATGAAACCAGCAACACAAGTTTAATCGAACGATATCAAAAGCATCTGTATGCGATTGCATTTAATATATGCAGAAACCAACAAGATGCAGAAGATGTCGTTCAGGATACATTTATTCAGTATCACACATATAAAAAAGAGTTTGATACAGAAGAACATATCCGTGCCTGGCTGATCCGGGTTGCAATCAATAAAGCAAAGAATATCACCCGCTCATTCTGGCACAGAAATAAATGCAACTTAGAAGAATATATGGAAACATTAACCTTCGAAACACCGGAATCAGAAACTCTGTTTGACACAGTGATGAAACTTCCCGAAAAATACCGGATTGTCCTGCATCTCTTTTACTATGAGGATTATACAACACAAGAGATCAGTGATATCCTGCATCTTTCTGTCAGCAATGTAAAGACCCGGCTTTCCCGCGGACGTGCTCTTCTCAAAGAAACCTTAAAGGAGGAATGGAACGATGACGAATAAAGAAAAATACAAGCAGGCTTTTGATACACTTTCCGCCTCCGACAATTTTTCCCTGGAGGTAGATAAAATGAGTATCTTAAATAGAAAGCACAAATTAAAAACAATTGCCGCCACAGTTGCCACATGCCTGATCGTAACAGCCGGAACCGGAACAGCCTACGCTTCCGATCTTGGCGGAATTCAGCGGAAAGTCCAGCTCTGGATCCACGGAGATCAAACAACTGCCACTTTAAAGATCAGTTCTGATGGTTCTTATAATGGAACTTATGCCGATAAAGATGGCAAACAAAAAGAATTTGGCGGAGGCGGCGTTGCATTTAACCCGGATGGATCCGAGCGCAGCCTTACAGAAGAAGAAATTATGGAAGAACTAAATGCTCCGGATATAGAATATGAAAAAGATGGTTCCGTCATCCTGTATTACAAAAATCAGTCCATCGATATCACACACAAATTCACCAAAGATAATATCTGCTATGTGAAACTGGTTGATGGTGATGATTCTTTATATGTTACGGTGAAATACAATAATGGATGTGCTTATTCTCCTAATAAATATATTTCTCCGCTGGAGTTCAATTAACTTGCTCTTCCACCTGAAATACTTTATATTAATATACGGATTGCCCTCCGGCTGTCCGTATATTTTTTATACCAAAGTATGCAAGAAAAGCTGCCAATAACAGTTTTTCTGTACCCATTATTTATATAGAAAGGATTTTGTACATCATGACTGAACATACACATACCGACAAAACTTTACAGGGCAATGACAAGATTGAATCAGCCATTGCAACTCTTCAACAGGAACCGTCTCAGGAAATGCTGGCTCACGTTCTGACGGTCATCCGCAGACGCATGAATGAACATGGCGAACTGATCATTGCAGTAGATCCCTCTTCCGCTGCCTCCGGCCTCCAGGTACAGGCAATCCAGACCGATGACGGCCGCAAATGGTGGGCGGCATTTACCAGCTTCGATGAAGAACTCAAAGGTTCCGGAAGCGTAATGTCTACATTTCTTACTGACATGAAACAGTTATTTAATTCTGCCATTACAGCTGATAACATTCAGGGCATCATCATCAATCCTTGGAACCGGACGATTATGTTGGATAAAGTACTATTGAGAATTATTTTAGGGGAGATTTCTATTTAATTCACTAAGCCAAATCCCCGAACCGTAATAAAAGATTACAGTTCTCCATTTAATTATTATGCATGCGAAACCGCAGGAATAAACTTACAAGGTCCTATCCTGTGCATACGGACCTTGTAAGTTTATTCCGATCGGTGACAGCCGCCATAATGCATTAAATAGAAAATTAATTAAACCCGATCAGACGTCTTGCAACTGTATACGCCAGCGATGATATCTTACGTCCTGATTTTCCCGGAATATTCATAGTCTGTCCGAGAATTCCATAGCGGATCTTTATAAAACTGCGCAGATCTTTCTTCTTCAGATACCGCCATAATTCCTTTTTCTTCTCCAGATTTTCTTTATTCTTGGAACGGATACAAAGAATAGAAGAAACTGTCATCATGATTGCCAGATAATTCAACATATACTGTCTTAATTTCTTACTCCCGATGTTTTTCAACTGATACATATCAATCATTGTCTTTGTGACAAATATCTGCTGATCCAGCCTTTGATCATTACTTTCTCATTAACCGACTGATCCTCGCGTCCGATAAAATATCTGTAAAAATCTACATCCATATAGTAAATCTTTCGCACATGTGGAAGTGGATAATATACATAAATATTGTCCACATAGAATGTATGCTTCGGCAGATGAAGCTGGATTAATTTCAACATATCGGTGCGATAGATAACTGAATGCATCAGAATATACTGATCCAGATGAAAATGTCCATATCATCCCAACGGAAAATCTCATCCTGCGGCAGTACATTACGGTAATGGATTACTTTCTTGTGTGCTGCTCCAACTTCTCATATACGTAGTTGGCAATCAGCATATCTAATTCCATGGCATCTTCTTCCATATGACGCAATACTTCCAGAATTTTATGAAGTGCATCTTCATCCACCCAGTCATCACTGTCTACAACCTTAAAATATTTGCCGGTGGCATGTGTCAGTCCGGAGTTTACAGCATCTCCATGTCCACCATTTTCCTTGTCTACTACTTTAACAATTGTTAGGATATTTTTCCATATAGTCGTGAGCAATCTCTGATGTTCTGTCTTTTGATCCGTCATTTACGATAATAATTTCAACGTCTTCTCCACCCGGAAGAATACTTTCTATCGCATGCGCCATATAGTCCTGTGAATTGTAACACGGAATGGCAAAAGAAATATATTTCATTCTTCTTTTCTCCTCTTTCTTCAAAATTGACTTCTATTAGTATAATCTATTTTCCTCTGTTTTCCAACAAAATCTTTGTAAAATCCCGTGTTCACAATTTGTTCATTTATCCTTCAAAATTCTTTCACTACTTTAACATTCTTTCTTCATAGGTCTTTTTTATACTATAATCATCAAAGAAATACACAAGACATTATCTAGTATGTAAATACTATTTGGAATAAACTTTTTCATAATACATGCCGGGAATCGCGAAAGCGGTTACCCGGCATCCTCCCTTTTATGGAAAGATTCTACTTGTTTTTGTTGTTCTGGCTGCATTTTTTTCAATATATTCCCCAATCTTTCTCTCTTCCAGAAGCCAATTCCCGTTAACATACCCGTGAGCATAATACCTGAACATTAATATACTTTTACCATTTCTTTTGTTCATTCTGTTCTTCTTTTAACTGCTCTTCTTTTTTTACCGCTTTCTCATTTCCATAAAAAATATATTTCTTTACAGGCTCTGTTATCTTCTGTAATAATGTTTTTTCCTGCTCTATCTGAAATCCAATCCGTGAGATCTGTTCATTGCCCGCAAGATCTTTTGCCTTTACTTCAACTTCATATGCTTTTGCTTCATCTACTTTACATTCATAAAGTCCCTTTTGCTTTTCACTCTTTTGCTTCGCTCCATTAATCTTAATGTATTCAATCTGATCTTCCGGATTTTCCGTTCGGATATAAAATTTTCTTTCCTTTTCATAGCTTTCTCCTTCTCTGATATTTTCAAATCTGATCACCGGCGGGGTATGATCAATTGTAAACCTTGCCTTTGCATCACTCTTATTACCTGCAGAATCTACCGCTTCCACAACCAGTGTATGCATGCCTTCTTTTTCGATCTTCTCTCCCGGACGGTATACTGTATCATCTAATTTCATGGTGTACGTATAACTGGTAAAATCTTTGACCGATTCTCCGGCCGAATAATCCCATCGGAAGTATTTTAAATATTTTCCATCGAGTTCATCCACATGAACAATCACTGGATTTTCTTTGTCAATAATCACCTGTCGCTCCACCTGATTTTCATGTCCTGCCATATCAGCTGCATTCATTCTCAGTTTATATATTCCGTCTTCTGTAAGTGTCTGACTGCTTTCTTTTCTCATCTTTCCTGACTCATCCGACTTTCCTATCCGCCACTCTGTGATCTCTGTTTCTTCTTTTCTTCCGGTGATATCTTCCTTCGAAATATGTGCCTGCACAACCTGAAATATATTTTCCTCTTCTGCCAGATAGTTCACTTTAACCGGTTTACTGGTGATCATATAATCCTGCACTCCTTGTATAACTGCCTCCGGAACATTCCTGTCAATATAGACTTATCTGTCACTATCGTCTTATTTCCTGCAACATCTTTTACAATAAAAGTTACAGGAATTCCTTCACCATTCTTCGATTCTTCTTCCATTCGAAACATTTCTATTTCTTTATTGCTTTTTCCAATTACTTTTTCTCCTGTTTTACAGATAATTTCCGCAATCTGACTTCCATTTAGCCCATCGGAAGATTCTACCCGGACTTCCGCAATATCTTTGTGCCATATCTCCGAACCTCCTGTTATTTCATAATGTACTACAGGTTTACTGCTATCCAGCCAGAATTCTTTTTGACTTCTGAATTTTCTACCGTGTCCTTTTTCATCTTCCATCCATATCCTCAATTCATTTCCACCGTCTGTAAAATTCAATTGTTTCAACAGGAAGCTTTCATTTTGTCTGTCCAATATTCCTTCCTGCTGTTCATTATTTCCATTTTTGAAGAGATATCTTGTTGTCCCTCTTTTGCTCATATGCGTAATTCTTCCATCCGGACGATGAATATAGTATCCGTTTTCCCCATCTGGTTCGTTATATACAATCTGATAAGGTTTTATCGCTTCTTTTTCAGAGTCTTCTTCCGGATCTTTATCCTCTTTTTCAGAGTCTTTATCCGGATCCTTATTCTCATCCTTGTCTTCTTCCGGATTCTTGTCTTCTTCCGGATCCTTGTCTTCTTCCGGATTTTTATTCTCATCTTTGTCTTCTTCCGGATCTGTTTCTTTTTCTGCTTCTCTGTGATCTCCAGCCTCTGCCTGTACAATGCTTCCAACTGCTGACATATCTGCAAACTGTGAGCCTATGATCATTCCTGCTATTACAACCGTGATTGCTTTTTTTATCTTCCTACCATACCTCTTCTCCTTCCATCTTGATCGCATATTCTTTCTGCAGCTTTTTAAATTCCTCCTGATCCGGCAGTTGTCCGTCATCTCTTACATACTCTTTGATCTTCATGGAACATTCTTCCCTGCTGACGGACGGATCTGCACACATGAATCGGATATGCATCAGTTTTAACTCCTTAGATTCCTTCAATTCTCCGATTCCCTGAATACAGATATCCATTGCCATATCGCACCTGCCTGCTGCTTCATATAATTGTGCAATTTTTTTATACAACATTTCTCTGTTTCCGTCCTCCTGCTCCATCTCCAATAGCTCTGTATATATCTTTGCCGCTTCCTCCTCCGTCTTTCTTTTTTTCACAGGCGCCGCCTGGTATTCTAACATTTCTTTTTTTACCGGATCATTCAGATAATCCGTCTGCATCCCCCTCTTTACCAGTTCTAATACCTTTTCTACACTGTCCTCGTCATCCAGAAGTCCATATCCTCTGATCAGGCACTGGATTTCCTGTTTTTGCTTCTCCTCGGATATCTTGCTCCTTTTTTTCCATACCTTTTCCAGATATGCAAGACTCTCTTTATATTTTCTTACATCTTCCGGACATTCCTGTTTTTCATATGCGCCGATCAACATTTTCAGATTCTCCGCAAGTTCTTTATTGGTCAGTTCATTCAGACAAATACGGCTTTTCTCCACATTCCCGACATTTAAGAAATACGCAAGTGCCAGTTCCAGATATTCTTCGTCCCGTTTCTCATTCTCCTGACCGTCTGTGCGTAATTCTGTATTGGCATTACTGGTTGCTTTCTGTTGTTCCTTTATGATTCCGTCAGGTACATTTTTTCTTTGCTGTATCAACATGTACCCTGCCGCCACCACTGCGAAAAATAATGCGATATATATCTTCCACCTGCGTTTTCCTTTGTCTCCCGAACTTTCTTTATTAACTTTTTCTTTCCATTTTGGGATTTGTTTTTGAATTTCTGAAACGCTTTGATAATAAGACCCTTTTGTTCCCATTGTTTTTGAAATGATACTCTGAAGTCTGTGTTCTTCCCACCGGTTCAGATGCGGTTCTGTTTCTGACGAAGCGAGAATATATTGAAATGTCTTTCCCAATCCATATATGTCCAGCTCTTTACTGGCATTTTGATAATAATTCTCTTCCGGAGGAGAAAATATTCCCGCATGTCCCTCCTTTGCATAAATACTACCTGTTTCATGTTTGTCTCGGCTTTCATATCCAGAAAATAGACCCTGCCGTCCTCCGCCAGAATAATACTGTATGGATTCACATACTGATAGCATGGATTCCCTCTGCATCTGTGGATCAGTTCCAGCTGTTCTGCAATTGCCTTTAACAACAGGAACATTTCCTTCTTCTCCATTACCGGATGATACTTCAAATATCTGGCAAGTGTTCTTCCCTGTACATTTTCAGAACTGATATAACAGATCTGTCCATGTTCGATCAGACGCAGTACATCATAGCTTTCCTTTTGCTGCAATGCATTCCACCTCAATTCTATTCTTCAGTTTTTTTACAAATGGTAATTTTTTGAACCCTCACACAGGTTATAGAATCTTTATAGATTGATTAACCGAATCTATCTTGAAAATATAGATTAAGCATATACTACCTGATTATTTTCAAAATTTCAAGACTTTTTTTACTTTTCATGCACTTTTTTTATCGCAGAAGATTAGACGTCCCGATAAAAAAACGTCCTGACATGAGATATCCTCATGACAAGACGTTCTTTTATCTTCTTTCTGATTTTAAATGGATTATCTGTGGCTGAGTTCTTTCGGTGTATACAGATGTCTTGGAATTCCATCTACCATAACCGGTGATACATCTCCCTGGATCAACGGACGTACATATGAAATAAACTCATTTGTTACATAAGTGCCTTCTTTGTTTACCCAGCTTCTTGGAACCAGCTTCTCATCATTGGCAATCTTATGTACATCTTTCACTTCCGTTCCACACTGATACGGATCATCGGACAGACGTTTTAAGACAACCATCTTTCCGGTATCTCCTTCGTCTGCTGCTTTTACTGCAGCTCCTCCAACCTGATATGCCTCCAGAATATCTACTCTTGAAGCCGCATGCGATGCAGCTCTCTGCAATGTACTTAATTCAATCGCACGTGTCTTACATCCGATCTCACCTGCAATATAACTCGCCAGATAAGATGCAGTTCCTGATAGCTGTTTGTGTCCGAATGCATCCACAAAATCAATACTGTTGCCAAGTTCACATACATATGTACCATCTGCTGTACGGATTCCTTCTGATACCGCAACTACGATGGATGTCTTTTCCTGTAATAACTGCCTGATTTTTTCCCCGAATAACTGAAGATCAAACGGCAGCTCCGGCAGATAAATAAGATCCGGACCTTCACAATCCTCTCCCTGTGACAGTGCTGTGGAACCTGTCAGCCATCCTGCATTTCTTCCCATGATCTCTACAATAGATACTACGCCCTTTTCATATTCCAGGCAGAAGCTGTCACGGATAATCTCTTTCATTGATGTTCCGATATATTTTGCCGCACTTCCGTATCCCGGTGTATGATCTGTCAACGCAAGATCATTATCAATTGTCTTCGGACATCCTATGAACCGGATGGAATGTCCAAACACAATTGCATAATCCGATAACTTTTTAATCGTATCCATAGAATCATTTCCGCCGATATAAATAAATGCTTCAATATCCAGTTTATCCAGAATTTCAAAAATCTTATCATAAACTTCCCGGTTCTCATGTATCTCCGGAAGTTTATACCGGCAGGAACCTAAAAATGCAGCCGGTGTTCTCTTTAATAACTCTGCATCCAGCTCTGTCTTGATGTGATCTGACAGATCAATATATTTTTCCTTTAATAATCCCTGAATTCCATGAAGCATTCCGTACACTTTATTCGCTCCACGGTCTTTTGCTGTCCGGTATACACCGGCAAGACTCGCGTTGATCGCTGCAGTTGGTCCCCCAGATTGTCCTACTATTACATTTCCTTTCATTCGCTTGTTTCCTTCCTGTTTTTATTACATTTTGCTGTTGATTTAATATTAGTATATTTTAACATAAAAGTCTAGTAAATATTATATTTTTTTATGCATTTTCACTATTTCAAATGAATAAAAATCTCTTATCCTTCACATCTATACTTTATACAATAATATGAAAGACAAGAGATTTTATGATCAATTGATATTTATTCAGCTTTTACAGGATTGGAAACACTTACTTTATGATTGTACCACTTTCCTTTTGTTCCGATCAGTGCCAGATCAAATTCTTCGTCCAGTGCCGGCACCGGAACATCAAAACCGTATACTTCTTTCGGCTTACCCTCTATATCTGTTACGACATTACCATTTTCATCTGTTATGGTATCCGTCGTTGGCTGTAAAAGTTTCGCTCCTTTTTTCTTGGCATCTTTTATTGTACCAGGAAACAGATTTACAATATTTTTTTGATACAAGACTGATATGAATCGTCATCTTTCCGTCTTTTACCGTCAATGTCCCCTTATCATCATATGCATCATTTACATGAAACATGGAACTGTCCGTTTTAAACTCTGCTGTATAGGTTCCATCTTCAATCGGAGCTTTTGTCTCTTCCTTTTCTGCTGCTTTCTCTTTTTTCGCATCAGACTTCTGCTGTTCTGTCTTTTTGCTCTCTGACCTAGATGTCTTACTGTCATCTTTACTGCCGCATCCTGTAAATACAGACACGGTCATCACTACCGCTAATGCAAGCGTCATCAGTCTTTTTCTTAACATTGTTCTCTCCCTTTAATATTTTTTTACTGTGCATCCATGGCTGCTTTTGTATGAGCTGCATATAACTGCTGGATTGCATCGATTTCTCCAAGACCTGCGATCTGTGTCTTCACACTGTCAAAGTTCTTAGATGCCTCGAACTGGCTCAGCCATGAATCATCATCATCTCCGGCCATGTCATTGTTCGCATGATCACCTGCCACAACCATCAGTGGACGAAGAATGACATTCTTATATCCGGCATCTTTTACTTTTGCGATAACAGATTCACACGAAGTTTCCTCCGGTTCTCCTTCTACTGTTCCGATAAATACATTCTTATATCCCAGTGTTTCCATCTGTGTCTGCATCTGAGAATAGCTGATCTTTGCTTCATCTGATGTTCCGTGTCCCATGAATACAAATGCTGTACTGTCTGCTACGGCTGCATCAAGGCTGTCATATTCTGCTGTCTTAACAGCTTCTGCTGTAATTGCTTCTGCTACTGCAGCTTTATCTGCATTGATCACTGTTGCATCTGATCCGACTTCTCCGAGAAGCGGCTCTGCGATCCTGACAGATTCAAATTTATCTTTGTAACTCTCCACTGCTTCTGTCAACTCTTTATATTCTGCACCATGCATTAAGTGTGTTGGCTGTATAACCAGTTCCTTGACACCATTTTTTACGGCACGATCTAAAGCCTGATCCACATTATCAATCTTCTCGCCATCTCTCGCCTGTACATGGTTAATGATGATCTGAGCTGTAAATGCTCTTCTTACAGACCAGTCCGGATTTGCTGCCTGAAGTGCTTTCTCTACTCCACCGATATCAGCTGCGCGGCTCGCATTAAAAGAAGTACCGAAACTTACTACCAGAAGTTCCTTTTCTCCGATATCATCTCCATTTAACGGGTCATCCTGGGAAGCATCTCCTGTATCTCTTCCGAAGTAATCCGGATCTGCATTGTCTCCTTCTACCAGTTCTTTCTGCGCATCTGTCAATTTATCCCACGCTTCTTTTGCTGCTTTACACTGTTCATCCGTCTTGTCTGTTCTTTCCTGAACGTAGATCGCATCAATCTTTTTTGCAACTGCATCCGCTGCTTTCTGATCTTCCTTTTTTGAAGAAGTCTCTGTCTTCTTGTTACTGCTGCTGTCGGAGCTGTCTGATTTTGCTCCACATCCGCCAAATGCCGCTACACACATAGCTGCTGATAATAATACTACTACCAGTTTCTTTTTCATTTCTTTCTACCTCCTGTTTTTGATTGTCAATACATGAGATACAAGATCTCTGCCACCGGCGGTTCCTTCCGGACACATAATATCAAAAAAAGCCTCCGCCAGGAAACGAAGACAACGAAAATAAAACTGTATTACATAATATCTACATATCACATACAGTTCTGTGACTTATTTCGTACTGCCAATTCCTCGTGGCCTGAACTTTTACGTTCCTGTACTGCGAAAGGCAGGTCTCCCGGCTTATTGCTCTGGCGCTTCAGCTCCCTTCCCGGTCATCCCAGTGGGTATGCAGCTTCCGCTCGCAAAATACGGTGACGAGTTCGTACAGGATTCTCACCTGTTTCCCTTTTCACCAGTCAGATCATTCTTCTATAAATAATTCCCG